>Ga0116227_10002413_pt1 | contig 42599 bp, 22 predicted proteins | sample S1TSphgellanicum_FD_89693 | JGI IMG/M metagenome (GOLD analysis project Ga0116227, IMG submission 89693) | Host-associated microbial communities from peat moss isolated from Minnesota, USA - S1T2_Fb - Sphagnum magellanicum MG | ecosystem: Host-associated > Plants > Peat moss > Unclassified... | reverse complement strand
TGTTCCCCCCCTTTTTTTTTTTTTTTTTTTTTGCGATCACCCTCTCCCTATCCCCCTAGTGTTTTCTCTCTTTTTTTTTTTTTTTTTTTTTTTTTCCCCCCCCCCCCCCCCCCCCCCCTCTCCCCCTTGCTTCTTTGTTTTTTGTGTCCATAGTCCAGAGCTCCTAGAGCTTTCAAGTGCACGTAACACTTTCCTTTCCATATTTTGTATGTAGAATTCCCACCCAACTCGACCCACCCTCTCAACTTTTTTTTGTTTATTTTGTTGAGCACTTGAACCCTTCCTCTCCCCTTGTTACTTTTCATGGACTAAATGGTTAAGTTGGTTGTAGGGGTGTTCCCTTGTTTGCTGCTTGGCCTATTCATGAACTTCCATCATGCAACCAAGGTTCACACCTTTGTAACCAAGAGGGTGAGCTTGAAGTCTAGCTTGGAAATTTTCGTGAAACTTGTCACTTACAGATTTAACTTCATTAGCTGACCATGTTAATATGAACCTAGCTTGAAGTTGCTCTTCAAATTTTCAATGAATGACTCTTTCAACTATAATAAATGAATTGCCCATTCTTTTAGCTTGCTTTTCTATCCATTTTTTCCTTCGAACTTTTCTTATTATTTCTACTACCTCCTTCTCTAGTGTTTTTTATCAGAACCTATTCATGTATTCTTTTGAAATCACTACATGACTTTGAGAGTAATCAACTAATGGTTCTCACCCTTGTGTTTTTCTTGAAGGAAAATGAAACAAAATGAACAAATTGCCATTTACTAATCCTTGTTGAATTATGCTCATGAAATTGTTACTTCCACTTCTAATTCTAGTGCATCTTCATCTATGTTCATAATCAAATTAGTTGTGTCTATTGCAATTTCCTAGTTCATGGCTAAAAATATTATATGCAAATTTACATAGTACCTAGGATGGTTTTTAGACACACCAACAATTAGGTTATCATGTGCCAAAAGAATTATTACTGGTATGTTGATCAACTATGCTAGAGCAGAATATTGTTCCCATTGGATTTTGTTATTCTCCTCTTCATCCATTTCATTATCTTCATTGGATGTAGAATCTCCATATTCCCCTTGTCTATTGTTCACTATTGTATTATCAATTGTGTATAAATTGTTAGGGCTTGTTTTTCATGCATTGTTATAGGGTTTAGTGGCCAAATCCCTATTACTTTAAACCTTGACAAAATGTTTTTATCAATGAAGGATTGGTCTAGGGCTTTCTCTACCCAACTGGCCAAAGTTTTTTTATTTGGTTTAATGTAATTGTTAGTACTGGCCATTACAACATTTTTTTTTCTAAAAGTTGTTTTGAACAATTTGAAGCAAACAACATCTAAAGGCTTCAATGTATAGCTAGTATGACTACGTTAAGTTATCATATTTAACCCAAAGGTTTGTGCCCCTTCAATTGCTTCTAGTGTGACATGGGATCCATGTCCATCTAAGATGAGCAAAATGCTCATTAATTAAGGCAAAACCCACTTTGTACTAACCTTTTGAAAAAAGACAAAAATTCCTTGAACATGAAATTAATCATCCATGTTTTAGATGGCATAGCCATCCATGATTTTCATTTGCACAATTTTATGTAATTATTTTGTGTCTTCTCTCCCTTAAAGATGTAGAAGCCTAGTAAAGATACTCCTATAACATTGATAGTGTAATTGACAATTAGTCATTTTTTGGATTTTGGTATCATGTTGTAGACTTGCTATGAGCCTCGTTTGGCAAGAACACTAGCACCTGATTATTAATTTGCTTATATCTCTGTCTTGTGTGAGTTCCAAATATGATGTGCATCATAATTATGTTTGTTATACAAACTTTGTTAGTTGTCATAGAAGTTTTCACATGACTGTGAGGTTAGCCCTTGTGCTTTATTAATTTCTAAACCTTCACCTTATTGAATGTTAAATTTTGGGTGTCGGAGTTTGAACCAAAACCACCAAGAACTTCCTGGTACTCCATACTTGAATGGTGTAATTCTAATTTGAGTTACTTTTGTAACTTTCATCTTCAATTGTTGCAAAGTAATTGACAACCCCATTTTTTGCATAGACAGAGTACAAGCTACTATAGTTTCATCTTATTTTTATGTGAGCACACCTACTGGCCCACATTTTCTAAACCTTGTCTTGCCATTTAAGTGATTTGACAAAAATATACAAGGTATGTTCTAATGTCTATTGGTTTGCCTCAACAATGTTCTCCCACTTCTAATTGCATCCATGGTTTCTTCTAATGTTTCATTAGTTCATTTACCTCTCCTAGTGATTTTAATACACCTATTAATTTTATGTTGTTTTTGTCTTAGATTTGGTCCAAAAGGAGGAACATTTTTTTTGTCTTGTGTGAGATGTTAATTTGAGCCATTTTGCTTCCTATGTGGCACTGTCAACTTCATGTGTTTTAGGATCTCATGGCCTTAGTCTCCAACAAGTTGGAAGTGTTCACTCTACCCCCACAAAAAGTATGAACTTAAATTTCTTGAATTTGTGCTAAGAAGTAATAAATTCTGAAAGGTTAGTGTAAGTTTCAACTGTGTATGCTTTTAATTCTGGTGAAGAAGTAATAAAAACAAAATAACTTTTGAAATCATCCCAATTAAATTTTGGTTTGTTATTTTTTGTGAAGGCAATGGGTGTGTAGAGTAGAGTTTTGCACTTCCTCTATGCTTGAAGAAATTGGCCTCTCTTGTGATTCCTTGCACTATACTACCTAGGAACTATGGAACTTTGTACCTAACAATAATATTGAAACTTTTTAAACTTCTGATTGTAAAGTTGATTTATCACAAACCTTCTTACATGTACATTTGATTCTTACTCTTCTACTATTCTAATTGTGTTTCTTCTTTAATTATTGTAAGGTTAGATTTGTGTTTTAGAAGTTTTTGTGTTTCTTCCTTGATTATTGTGACCTTTGATATGTGCTACTCTATCTTAACTACCTCAAGATCTAATGTATGATCCTTTACTTTGATGTTTTTTGAATCTTGATTTAGCCCATATGCTTTTCATATTTCTATGAATGACTTGAAAGTCACATTATTTGGCAGATTTGACATGTTGCGAGAATGGAAATGAATTTTCAAAAAATTATTTGTATACATGCATAAAACCTTGTGAACTTGTTATTGATTTGGCGAGAATGCAACCACAACAAAATTGGGGGGTATTTAGAAATGTTGTTTGTTTTAATGTGTTAATTTCAAGACCCAATAGAACATAATGAGGTTTTACATATTTATGGTCTGTTGTGTGTTGTTTAATGTTCCACATAAACCCCATCATCAAACATTGTTTTTGCATCCCAAACTTGGGATTTTATAAAACCATTTTAATCCATCCCCTAAAAGAAACACTTTAAACAATGCATTATATGTTTCTTCTCATTTTACCCTTCACCCTAAGGCCTATCACCAAACTAATTTTTCCTAGCCCAAATATGGGATTTTGTAAACCAACCCGTTGCACTCCCAAAGCCAAACCCTTTTGTGTTTGTTGATATTCAACTTTTCACAATTTTTTGGTCATTTCACCACCCATCACCAAACCCCACCACACTCTTTATGGACTGAAAAGTGTGCAAGCATGACTAATTTTATGCCTATGACTGAACACAAAAATCACATCCTGATCATACACACAAAAGTTCCTGAACACGATTATTCATATTCGAACGTTTGGTCATAAGCAAAATCCAAAATGCTCATACAATTGTGACTGTTTTATAACCAACAATGCCAGGCACTATATGGGTGTTTGGTTGTAGGCCTGTGTTCGGTGATGGTACCCTATACGCAAAGTTGTAACTTATCACAAGATGTTTCAGTCAAGCTTTCTTTAAACATTTGTGGGAAAATCGTTTTGTTCCCTAGGTTAACATAGCAATTTGAACCCCCTTTAGTAGTGTAATAACCCTTCAACTCATTCTAGTAGATGTTAGTTTTGGGATTTTTTGGACCTTCAGTAGCTGTATGATGATTGTCTATCCATGTAGTTGTTGCTAGGGCAAGTGCGATTAAAGATAGACATAAAACAACACTACCATTGGTACATATCATGCTAAATTGTTGCCTCATTTGATGTTCCCAATGGATTCTCACAATTATCATTTCCTAAAGGACCATTGATGTTCCCAATGAATTCTCACAATTATCATTTCCTAAACGAACATTGATGCTTGTTGCATCATTTTAATCAAGTGGCCAAGCTGGAGTCCCAAAGTCAGTTCTTTCCAAAAATAGGTGTCATCAATATGTGCTATGTTTTTTTAGTTTTTCCCCCATTGATGTTCCCAAAACCTTACTATCTATTCACTGTACATACCACAGGGTGTATGCAACAGTTTCACCAATACTTGGACAATAGTTTCCAGACAAAATTGGGACAAAGAGGCCATGTCATATTTCAATCCGGGGCATAGTTATTATGACTTCATGTAAGGGTATCTTTCCTGAACCAACGGAGCCAAACGATAGCTTCTGCCAGATGCCACCAGACCCCTCTACACTGGTCGTCCAGCACGTGCTTTTTACATACGTTAGCTCACTAGCATGTTACATGTATCAGCATCCTAAACCTGACTAATTTAGAGTCTGGGTTTTTGGTCCTGGGTCATCCTCAAATTAGTAGAAACAGATTCCCAGACATTGTTCAAATTGGAGAGTTGTGCAGCATGCATGGTGGCCTTGTGCTCTGGGGATTGTAACTATTCTCAGCAATGTTGGAAGGACTGGTGAGGTTCATCCTCCTTTCTCTGGATCTGCAAATCAAACACAAAACGTAATAGAAGGGGATGTGTAAAAAGCTCCCACAAGTTACCATTGGAGCAAGTTTTTTGTCCACAGATATATAGCGTAACTTATTGTTAAAACACTTCTTGGTGCGAGTGCAGACCCTGAAGTCTTCCAGCTAACAAGGACTTGGAAGCGGTCTTGTCTAGTTCCTCTACTTTGAGTATTCCATAAGTTTGTCTTTCCATAAAACTGCTCCTAACTTATTAAGTGATCATGCACATGTCTCTAAGATGCATTGACCCAAAGTTTGGATTTCTCAGGCTTGAAGTTTGAATCAACTACGGCTGCTGGTGCTGCATACCAACTAGTTTTCACTACCAGATGGTCCTGGCTGCTTTGACAGAAAATGTATTTCAACTTTTTGGGGTTGATCTGATCTTGCCTGGTGATGTGAATTTCTCACCAAAGTGGGACTCTCCAAAATGGGTTTAAACTTGGAAGCCCTAATTGAAACAGGCTTCAAATGGTTGCATACCATGCCAAAGAAAACAAGGGGTGTGTCACACTGTGGCCTTGCCAATTGCATTAAAAAAAGTATCTTAAGGCAAAGGTGGAATTATGGAAATTCAAATAATTCACCATGAAAGAATATAATCTTCAAAAAAATAAAATTCTCTAAAAGAAACCAAAATCTTTCAAGATATCATAACTCTATAACTAATCTCAAGTTTGAAGACAAGCCAAAATGTTATCTTTCAACAATCCTGGTATAAAAATAGACCACTACCTAGGGGCCAAAATCCTTAAGCTACTATACTCTATAATGAATCTAAACACAATACCCTTGCCTTGGTACGCAAGGCCAATAAATAAAATACAGGAAAACACTTAGTTTCTCAACTAAGCAATGGCTCAGTGATTTTGACCTTATTGTGTCAGTTAGGGCATTTTTGACCGCCTCAGTCTATGGTAGTCTGTCTCTCTGGAGGAAAGCCATAATCCACTGGCTTTGCTCCAGAGAGACAGGAAGCATTGGTGCACATTCATTGCTTTTTGTCCAAGCATTCTGATATTTATTGGACACACTACTCCATACATTACAGACCTGAAAGTACTGAAAAAGGCACAGGGGGAGTTGAAAGGTAATATGCTCCTTATGTGCAGTCCATGTAAAAGGTTAGAAATATGAGCTAATACCACGTCCTCAACTCATTTTTCCTTCCAAAACCTGGCTTTTTGGGATTTATTTGAATTTTCAGCGGCAGAAAATCACTTCAAAATCAATATCTCCCACATTCTGAATCCAAATCTTACCAAATAAATTCCATTTAATCCTGCTCATCAAGCTCTTTCCAACAACACCAAAGGCACATTCCAATTCCTCTGAAAATTTTCAGCTACTATTTTAATTTAATTTTCAAGTGAAGAAATCATTCAATATTGAAGAACTTTTGCACCACAAGTCCAAACGTCATGGAACCAAGCCCATCCACCCCTCCTCCTTGAGAGCTTTCCAAAGAGACCAAGCATGCAATCTGAAGCATCCCGGTTAGGTGAATCTCATAAGTCCAAACAAAACAAACTACTTTCCTTCAGAGATAGATGACATGTATTTAACTATATATTATTTTTATACTATATCAAATTTTGCATTAAAGTCACAATTTAACAATTATTTATGACATTTTCAAAATTGGATACTAATAGACTATCCAAACAACCTCATAACACATCCAATTGTCATGAAAATACAACCTAGCCCTTTTTCATACAATAAAAAACATTTTTATTCAGTTTAAAAAAAAAATTACTCTTATGAATCAAAAGCATGATCAAAATAAATTGGTGTCAGCCAACTTAAATCATGTTCTGTCGTGCTCTTTCCAATACCAAGCTTTCACAATAATTAATATATGGGTTTCCATGCATTTTCAAAATGAATGGTCTAATTGCACATATAATTAAGGACATTTGAAGTTAAAAGCATTCAATCAACGCTTTTTACCCAATTCCTTATATCATTCAAACGAGCAAATGAAACACTTTAGAATTACATAAGAATATAAAATGCAAATTCACTAATGATTCAACATTTTCCACTAAACTAGGCAAGATTTCCATGCTTAAAGTTCATGTAATCCTCTTTCAAAATTATTAGGGGTGTAAGATTAATGAGAATCAACATGGTATCATTAGTACATTGTATCACAAATGTACCCTATGAACTTTCCTTTCTATATATTTTCTTTTAAAAAAAAGAAAGTTTTTATACCATCACATACTTCCTTTTTGGTGTTGAAAGCAAGCAAACCCAATTCAAAAGCAACCTTAGAATCATCATCACTCAAATTGACTTGGACTATTGGGTTCAATTTTTCTTAAATTTAAAACAAATAATTATGGCAAATAGCAATGCATTAAAAAAAAAACTGATGGCCACTGACCTGGTTCAGAACACAAGCATTCACAAATAGAAAAAAAATCCAGAATGAAACCTTAGAACATTGGCTTCTTCAAAGAATTATTTTTAAAATGTGCTAAATAAGATGATGTGGCATTCTCCCATTAATTTTGATTATATTTTATTTGTTATAGCATATGATAACAACGTCTCAAGTGACGTTCCAAAACCTCTTGGAACATAATGATTTTGTATGCAAAATTGTAATCAAAATTATAATTGCAATGTTGATATTTTCAACTAGTGCAATTGAAAGAAAACTTAAGCAAAAAAATTTCAAGTAATAAAATTTTTTTTTTTTTTTTTTCACTAAAATATTTAATTTTCTTGGTTGAAGATTATTATCTACACAAGCCTTATTCCATTCTTGTCTATTTTTCTCAAAAAAAAAGCTAAGTCATACATTTTTACAAATCTAATTATGCAAATTTGACTTAAAACAAATCTGAAATTTGTATAAACTTTTTCATAAGCTTTAACATACTAGCATGTTTTATAGAAACAATTATGGCCAAAAAAAATATATTGTGTCAAGGAGAGACAAAAACACAACTTGAAAAAACTAAAAGATTTAAAAAAACAAGGAATTCAGTACTTATGAACAAAAACTAGACAATTTCAATGCTTGAACAAAATAAGATGCAAGCTATGCATGAGATGAATTGAAAATAAAAAAGGCACAACTTGTATTGATGAGATTAAAGGGTGGTGCTCTTTTGACCTCTTCTTATATTAGTCAATGGAACCTTTTAAAAGATCATTAGTCTTTTGAAAATTTCTATCAATTAAACGAACCATTTAAAAACCTGTGTCGACCATGAATTCTGAAAAAATTCGGCAACTATTATTTTAGAATTAGAAACTTCTATCAATTTATTTTCTATTACTAATTCTATATCTTCTAGAAGTTTTTAAACCTATTCTTCATGGATTAATTTTTAAAAAAAACTTCCAATCATATTCTTTCAAAGATCTTTCTGAAAAAATAAAATAAAATTCTAGCATTTTTTCATAAGTGTTTTTGGAAACTTCTAAAACATTTTAAGCACATTTTTTGAGGATTTAAAAAAAAACCTTAAAAAAAAATCTTTTATAGTTTGTTGTTTGTGACATTACCCCCCTTCTAATGACATATTCCATACAGAATAGTGGAAATGAATCATAATTAGTAAAAGTTAAAGATATATCACATAAGTTTTACAACATAAAATAATTGTTGTTCTTGGGATAAATCATTTAATGATTTTCACAAACAACCATAATGACCAACACCTTCTACTAAAGACCGAGAAAAAACAATTGCATTTTCATTTGTAGAACATCCTTCAAATATAATTTCTAGATGGCCTTCATGGGCATATTCAATTTTGAGGATTATAAAACAACAAATGTAATTCATTTTGATTATAACTTTGAAGATTAATGAAAATTCATTTGATATTCCATGTTTCAATTCTTGAACCTTTTCATGAATCTACCATTCTTGAAAAACATATTTGGTCATTTCCACAAGTCAAAATAGATGGTCAGGAAGAATTTGAGATCAAAGAAATCTTGGATTTGTGAGTTTCTTGTGTATGTTTGGAATACCTTATCCATTTGCATGGATATGATCTTAACACACATACATGGGAACATGTTTTTAACATAACTAATGCATCACAATAGGTTTGAAAATTTCATCAACAATATCCATTTAAATTTAGATTGATGACAAATTCAAGTGTTATTTAATAATTTAGTCATTACCTTTTTGGAGGTTTTAGAATTTTGAAAATCGTACCCAAGAAGGATTTAGAATGTTTGCATCCAAGAGAAGTGAGGGAATTTTTTTTAGAAAATTCAAAAACTTTCAGATATTATATAAATGGTAAGAAAATTATTTTTAATCATTCATATGAAGTCATGGAAAACCATGAAATGGAAGTCACATCGTTTAGAAAATAAAAGCTTTTGATTGCAAATTTTCCAAAAGAAACACTTCGATTATCTCAACTAAGGAATTCCTGTTGATGACTTCAAAACAAATAATTGCTTGGACCACAAAGATGCTAAAGGATTAATTAGATTCATTAGGGTTATCCATAAAATTAGGAAAAGATAGGGTGAGTACCTTGAGTTTGGTCATACACAGGGTGAGATTAAAAAAAACCCTGCAAAAAAATACATTTGCATTCAACAGGGAGTGAAACTCAGGAGTTACACCCTGTCTTTCTTTTTTCCTGAGCACATCCATCGCTGCTACATAAATTTTCACTGCTCCTACCTGTACAACTACTATAATTCCTCTCGAACCTTGTGCATTAAATGCTGCATTTCGCACTGAGTTTCAACATTTCATTCTGAGATTCCATTACTTTGCAGATACTACTAAATGAGGGGTTAGGGGGTGAAAGACAGGGTGAAGACAGGGTGACTTTACGAATTTCTTTGTTGTCTAATAATCGTTTTTAAAGTCAAACTTTACACATGATGACCATTTAGAAGCCATATTAGAATGATGTTTTATACATGAAGATGTAATTATTATTATTTGGTTTTCAGTAGAAGACATTGATCATTATCATTGGTTGTGAGGACCATTGAATGTTTTACCTTGAGAATGATAAACATCTTATTTAATAAAAATTATGTAACACATTTTTGATTTTCTTCGATTATGATTCATTTCCATTGTTTTTTGTGGAACGTGTTGCTAAAGGAAGGGGAATGTCACAAATAATAAACTATAAAAAAAATTTCTAAATATTCCAAAATGATCCTTGAAAAATATGCTAAAAAACTTTTAGAAGTTTTCAAAAAGATTTTTGAAAATATGCTTGGAAATTTTTGAAAGTTTCTAAAAGGGTCGTTGAGAGAATATGATCGGAAACTTTTTACAAGTATTAAAAAAATCCATGAAAAATAGGTATAGAAGTTTTTAGAAGATGTAAAATCAATAAAAACTTACAAAAGAAAACTTTCTAAAAAAATAATTGATAGAAATTTTTAAAATATGAATTGAAAAAAAATAGTCAGCAAAAACTTATAAAAGTCATGGTCAGTGAAAGCTGCTTATAGAAAATATGATTTGCACAAGTTCTTAGAATGTTGTTCAATATAGACTTATAGAAAGCTTAATTGGAAAACCTTTAAAAAAGGTTAATGACTTTTTTAGAAGGTTCCATGTGATAGTATCATAAAAGGAAAAAATAATATCACTCTTCAATCTTATGAACACAAGTTGTGCCTTTTGTATTTTAAAAATCATCTTATACTTAACTTGCATCACGCTTTGTTTAAACAATAAAAATATTTAATTCTTATTCATTATTGACTTCTTTGTTTGATAATTCTTGTAATTTTCTTCAATTTGTGTTGGTGTTTTGTCTTTAACACTTGTCCAATCTAAGGATTTAAAATTAAATCTTTCGAAGCAAACAAACAAAAAATCATCCTACTATTTAAATATTAAAACCTTAAAATCGTAGATCGATTTGATGGCATGTTCTTGAATTTTCATTAATGTTGATGATGGGAGTCACATTCTAAGGAATGGAGTGGTGATGGAAACCCATTGCAAATTACATTTTTGACATCCAATGAAGGGGGTTGGTTAATGCAGACAACACATGATTAAAATCATTAGTCAATAGGATGGTTATTTTGTTCATTCATGTTGTTGTTTTGTGGCAACTTAATCAAATCTTGAGGGTCAAATCTTTAAGGCCTTTCACCAAACATTTTTTTTAACCGTGTGGTGAAAATTCACCACAAAAAAAAATTGCCTCTAAGGTTTTTCACAAACCTTCCCATTTCCTGGGGATTGGGGTTTCTTTTAAGGATTTGGGATGTAGTCAAAATGACCATCATCCAAAATGATTTAGCCAATTTGGCTACATAATAGATATGAAAGTAGAAAAAAACAAGATCCTTCTATATTCTTGGTAGGGTTTTCTTTTTCAAATTCCTCAAGTAGGTTCACTATTGAGGATCTCTAGCATTAACTAACATTTAATGACAATTGTTCTATGCTCTAGGTGGACTATAATATTTTTACAAAAGTTCTATTATAAATGGCTACCTAGGAAGTGCCTAGGTCTAGATGTGACTAGTTTAATTAACTTTATTTTAAAAAAAGGCGAAAAAAATCCCCCTCAATTACAAAATTTTCAGGTTTATTTTTTTCATTTTCTGGAAATTTCTTTTGCCAAATTGAGAAATTCTGCCACAAAAGAAAAACACCGATTCTTGGCTACCTATTGGAACTTATCATAAAAATTAAGTGAATATTTGGAAAAAAAAATCTTCAAAATCTGAAAATTTTGGACCATTTTTTCAACACAAAAATCCTTTGTATGGGTTGAAATCATATTTTTCAGGTCGATATTTGGCGAAAATTAACGTGTAAAAGAAACTCTGCTAGGGATCTTCCTCGAAACCCTAGTGAGCCCCATGTCTGGGTCATAAGTTCATAAATCAGAACCGACCGTCAGAGCACACCCTTGAGCCTAGAAATACACTCCAGAAATTTGCGAAGGTAGAGTATTTATGTTGTCCTCTTGTATTGCGGATGGTATACAATTTTGTGCAGGCGTCAAACAGTTGGTGAGCCAGCTGGGGGTTTCTTTTTAGCCCCCCTAAAGTGTGAAAGAAGATTGCATCGTGTGCAAAGAGGTGTGGGTGCAGTGCGTCAGTAGAGAGAGAGAGAGAGAGAGAGAGAGGTGTGCTGCGCAGTGGGTTATTGCGTCATGGCGGCCGCTGCTATCCATCCAACTTCCATCCTTCCTTCAAAGAGAGCGGAGGTGATTCTCGACCTGGATACCGATTTTAGTCAATAGAGAAATCCGAAAATTCACCTTGACTTCACGCTGTCTTTGGGCTTCCTTTCCTCCCCTGACCCCTATTTTAGTGGTATCCATAAAGTAGGCAAATTTTATTAAAACTCAGTATGAAATGCTGAAACTCAGCATTTAATGCACAAGGTTCGAGGGGAATTATAGTACCTATACAAGTAGGAGCAGTGAAAATATATGTAGCAGTAGCGGAGGCGCTCATGAAAAAAGAAAGACAGGGTGGAACTCGGAAAAGCATCAAAATTGAGTTTCACCCCTTTGAATGAATGCTAATGTACTTTTTGGCAGGTTTTTTAAAAATCTCACCCTGTTTATGACCTAACTCAGAGTACTGGTGCTGTCTTTTCCTGACTTTACGCATAACTCTATTATTTCCAACCTAGACCTGAACTGATTGTGAAGGTTGGGGAGCGTGTGTTGAGAGGCTTGCAAGATCTGGACGCATTGCTTCAGTCCTCCGCCAGTTCACAACACAAATCCAATGAAAACGAGTCTGGATCACCAGGCCAAGCTTTCCAACACCTTGTGACACCAGGTCGACATTTGCCATTCGTGTCACACACACACATCCACACCTCTTGGGCCTCTTGTTTCGGGCCCTTGTTTCACACATTATACTGTCTATCAGGCCAGAAGTGGAAGAACGACAAGTACCGTTAATGGCACTAGGGTTATCATGACCGAACGAGCCTTTTGACATTTCATCAACCTGAACAATAGGCATCTCCGTGAGTATAATAACAGGGATCACCAACCCAGGAGTTGCCGTCACTTCTATAGAGTCCTCTTCTGCTGTGATAAAGTTGAAAACGCCGGATTAGTGCCAGGAGGAGACCTGAGGATCTCAATTTATCTTCAAAGTTTCGCTGGAGTACAATTCACCTATCCGGACCCCAAGCGCACAAAGGTTTCCATATTCAAACGAAAACCTGCTACATCTATGTTCAAGCTTCCTTTCAACAGTGATGGCAGTATGACATTCACTGAAGAGCAATTTCCGAAGAAGATTGAATGGACCTCGGCACCTGAGCTGGCTGGAACGGATGTGACTTGGTTTGTGTCGGCTTCTGTGCACCTGACCATGTTCAATAGATCCACAGGTAAAGGCATAACTCTTGAGTTCCGTTTTCCTGACCACTTGCTCCACAAGATGGTTACAGATGTTGAGTGCACACACACTTAGCTGTTCACTACAGAGTTTGGAGGTGTCTCTCTGTTTAGAGTGACAGAAAATCCGAGAATTAGATCATACTGCAACAATTGGATAATCTTGCTTAAGTAACAACATTGCATTTAGTTTTCAGTCTCATGCCATTGTGTTCGCAAACAGCATGTAGCATCTGTATTTATTGTATGATCAGGTCTTTAAGAAGTGTTCAAGAATGAGAAAGCAGCAGTTATTAGGTACTCGATTCATGTAGCATAATTCTTTGCTAGTCAGATGTCTTCAGAGTCATGAGAACACTAATAGTCTGAAAACTTGGCTCTGGAGACAAGTAGTAAAGACAGTCAGTAGTCTGAAAGACTCTTAGTGTCATCTGAAAACACTAAAAGGCTATTATGTTGTTTATTTTGGTCTGTATGGTTGCTCATAGATCATGATCCTCAACAATTTGTAGATAATTGTTGTGAGATTGTGTTGGTGTGAGAAGAGCTTTCTGGTCACAGGTGTTGCAATATAAAGTTAGATGTCACTAACACAATCTCAGAGCAACAGTGTTATTTCCTTCACTTGGAATCCATTAGAATAATCTTTGGAGTTTGGAATAAGGTGCTTTGGCATATAATCATATTCATTTTCATGTAGCATTATATGTTGAGTAACTTTCTTTCACTGGATTCTTCTCAACCCTATGTGACTTTAAATGGTTTGAAAATGTATCATAAGAGATGAATGAAGAATCCTATGATCCAATACATTGGCATGCACATGATCACTATGTACTTAGCTTTCCAACCTTACCTGAAGTTGTTAGACTCAAATGTACCATGTACATCTTCAAAAGTTGTGCTGTAAAGAGGACTGTGCTTCTTCAGTTACTAGTATGCAAGTCAGGTCACTGTGTCGCAAAAATCTTAATTTTGTGGTATCATCAAGTGTCTTGCAAGAATGGGTGAAGAAACTCCACATCATCATCAATGTCTTCATCTCAATCTCTTTTGGAAGTGATTTTGCAGAATATGTGTCAATATTAGTCAATATTGAGGCATTGAATGACATTCTCTTGCTAGGATTTGCTGATATCTTATTGGACTATACAAGAACCACATGCTTGTAAGTCAGAATGATTTTGCTGTTCTGAGTCCATTGAGTGATGCTTGTCAGCTGGGGTTGAACATGCTGGATGAAGGAGGGGTCCTGACAAACTAGTATCCAGTTGCAATGCATGATGTTTTTGCCTACCTGGATAACTAAACCCTAATTCCCAATTTGGGAGTTATGCTAGTGTTGTAAGCTCCATCTGGCTGTTGAGGTGACACAACTTTGCTGCAAGAAAATTAAAAGGTTGTATATAAAAATGTAGTGGAGTCCAGGGTTTAGCATGTATGCAAAACCACATAAATTTCAGTGCTGGACTATGAAGGGTTTCCATGGCAAAGCAGTCTTTGTAGGAGCCAGGGGGTTCGTTGATACAAGTTGTACTTGTGTTTTGGAGATCAGTTGAGGTCTCCTGGAAGAAGGAAGTGTTGAGGCCCAGCCATGTTGCTTGGATGTGTTGGTATGGTCCCCCAGGGACCACCATTCCATATTCATACACAAGGAGGTCTCCATGCAGAGATCAAACTCATCATTTTGCTCCTTTGCTTAGTACATATCCAATCTTCTTATTCATCACGTTTTCTGTTATTCTGATTACCTTTCAGCGCTTCATCCAAGCGCAGAGTATTTAGATTATCATCAACTCATCAAGAAGCTCACATATCATTTCTCACCAGCAGGCTTTGACATTGAGTCCCACATGATTAATCATACTGAGTCAGTAATACCAGATGCATTTGTGACTTCCTAATTCAATTATGGAAACTCAGCTGAATCCAAAACACATGAGGCCTGAACAATTCTCCTGGTAGAATGAGTTCCCAAGCATGAGTGACATCTGATTACACTGATGGTTTATCAGTACAGCCATCCACCATTCAGAAGAGGTTCAACCCAGAGCAGAATGTGTGAAATATCAACAAACCTAACTTCATAACAAGAGGAAAGTAACACAGTGCACAACAAAAGCACTCTGAATGAACTTTACCCTGCTCCCAAAAGAAAACCTCTCTGTATCTCTGAGCCTTCTCTCACCGATTTCTTTTGTGATGTGGGTATGCAGACTGAAACTTCCCACACAAAAAATGTGTCCTTTCCTGCAACCACCATGCTTCTGTATTTATCCTTAGAGCTCTACTTTTTCTTTATTGCAGCAAAATCCAAGCACTCACAAACATTACAGTGATGAGACATTCAGATTGAACATTCAACCACTGTCTCTCTCTTGGCTTGTGCCATTAATTTCCTTTGTGATCTTACTAATGCAGGTACCAAGGCATAAACCATTCCCACACAAAAAACTTGTGACTTACTGCAAAACCATCATGCTTCTATCTGAGATCTATCTTGTTTCTACTGTATCAAAGTCTTAAGCACTCAGAACATTTCAGTGATCAACATTCATTGCCTCAAAGCAATTCAAATAACCAGTAGTAAATTTAGTATTTTGGTCTTGGCTACTTTGTGAGGGAGTCTGAATGACCCCAACTGAATTATGTTGATACTATGAAACTTCAAATGCAACCAGATCATGAGGGGATATAAGTTTGGAAGACATAAACATATGTCCTGACTTCACATCTCACAACGCACTGTCCATTCAGACCCTTATGCAATGGATTAAAGGCATCAAATGCATGTTGCCACAATATCTCTGAATCAAATATGCTCTTACAATGCTGCAGCCAGAAATAAATGGCACACACTCACACTTCTCAGAACCACAATCTTCACAAGGAACTTTCTCTCCTAGTCTTTCTTTCAAAGCTTGTCCTGAGGACTGCACCATAGCCTCCACTTCATCTCCTCAGTGCACTTTCACCAAAAATTTGCACAAGCTCCATGAGCACCATCCAAATTGGAAAACAAAAGAACAAGATCACCAAGACCACAAAGAAACTGCCAGCCATCATCTCTCCACGGGAGATCTATCTCCTAATATGAATAGGCTCCAATACTGGTCAATGTTTTAGTCCAAGATATCTTTGTACCTTACCTATTGAGACTGTAAGAGACTATCAATGTCCTTGATTGAAGACATAACAAGCCTACCAAATGAAATAGAAGCTTACCTTCAGTGAAGAATTATGTGCAAAGATTTGTTTCTCTTGGATTCTTTACTTAATGTAGGGATTTGCTTGTGCATACTTGTGCCAAGTGTTGTTGTAGGTTTGCTGATCAACCATATCTGTGATCTGTCTTTCTTGATTGTAGTGTACACCATTCCTCCAAGTTCTCTGAGGGTATTTTACCAACAACAATAGCCATGGATTTACAGTGGCGAAAACAAATTGCATTGCTTTCGCCGTACAACCACAGGTGAACATCTCCCCACATTTGACATATTGGGATGACATGATGGGTAATGGGAATTACAGTTCAATTCTTGTTATTTTCAAATGTGGTTTAACTTTCACTCTCAACAAGCAATGCCTGACAAACTGAGTACTTTGAAATTATGATATTTTGCTGTAGAAAATTCTGAGCAACAATCTGTGAGAGACTGGACATGTACTGAATTCTGACATTACTGTCATGCAGGGGAAGATGACTTTCTAGAACGGAAGAGAGGTCCAAGTAACCCTAGTTCTGCCTTGAAACGGAAATGTCTTCATGATAAGCAGTCTGCTCATGCCTGACCAAACCCAACACCTCTGTTGGGTGCCTTGCCTTCACATTCTTGTGTAGAAGAGAAGAGCATAAGCTGCATATAGTATTGTTTGTGCTGTTTGACTCATTTTTTTTGATGGTCTGTGTCCTAGGTGGATGAAGACAATGAATGTTTTATTCTTTGTGAATCTCAACAGCCACAAAAATTGGAGGTATGGAGGTACATCACATGAAGTTATGATGGACTGCACCAAGTTTGGAAAGATGTTTACCGAGAACAAGTCGTAGTTCTCTAATTAGCAAAGTCGAAAGGACAGACTATGAGATACATTGAAGGAGCTAAAGACATGCACAACTGATGAGGAGGGTGTAGAAAGAGTTGTTTTGTAGAGTGACCAAGTTTGGGCACAACTCAAATTAATCAATGGACATGCAACATGGAATGTATTGAAGAAGCAACAAAACTTGGTGGAAGGTATAACAAGTCCGTCTTATCATCCCTCTCCTAGCCTTGGCCTTATGTAAGATGATATAGAAGGGTCATTAGTTCTACCTTTTGCCACATCTACATGTATAATGATTGAGAGGCCAATGACAAAGTTAGAGCTATTGCAATCACAATCAAAGAGCCTTGTCACTATCACCAACAAACTAAAACTCATGTGAAGAAACAAAAGGCTTTGTTAAAGGCATACATCATATTCTTAACATCTCACGATATAATAATGAAAATTGTGCAAAATTTGTTCATTCATAGGTTCATACTTCATTTGTCAACACATTTATCCATGTGTTAAATGTGTTTTCAATGCATGATATTCGTGTGTAAAATGTATGAAGCTATGAATGGACGAACTTCACATGATTTTCAATATTAATTTGTTGCATGTTAAATTTGTGATGTAGGTAAGTATTAGCATTAAAAAAAATGCATTCAAGATAGCCAATTTGAGGGCAATTAAAAAATGCAAAGTCAAAGATTAGGGTCAAAGATTTGTTAAACCTATAATCAATAGTCACCATCCCAACCATGTTCTGTTGGGTCATTCATTTTGGTGTTCACCAATAATTTCAAATGTGAGATTTTGATGATGCTTATATAAGAAGTTTGTTCGTAATGTAATTGCTTTGAACAAGTGATTGACTTTTTCCTTTGTTAAATCAAGACATTTCTTTAGCCTTCTCCATTTGGATTTCAATCCCCCAATGCCCCAATCCACCTTAACTTGGAAACATGCATGATTATGTTGTAAGTTAATTAAACCAAATTCCAAAAGAACCAAAAACCAAAATCCTTAAACATAATTTTAAATTTAAAACCCTAAACCTAAAACTAAAACCTATTTAACTTAAACCTTAAAACCTAAGACTTATATTGAAATCAAAACCCAAAAACCTAAAATTTATACCTACACCATAAACCTTAAACCTTAAACATGAACATAAATTAAAAATGAAAACCTTAAACCTATATTTAAACCTCATAGTGGGCTTAGAGCTAGTCAACAATGACAAAACTAATGCAAAATGTAATAAATATGCCATCATCATTTATTGCATTGTTGTTTCAATTTCACATGAAAGCATCATACTTACATCATAAATTTATCAGACTTCATAAGTTTGTACACATTTTGTTGAAAATCCAGTTTTCATAAGTTTGTACAAAAATTGCACAAATTTTGTGCTATGGTTAATATGAATGATATTTGTATGTATTCAATATTTTAAATATTCAAAAAAATAAAACCTTTTTTTTTTAATGACATATGTGAATGTTCATATTTAATACAAAATAATTGCATAGTTATATTCAAAATGATATCACAACAATTGCATGAATTTAGTTTAAATGTAAATTGTACATATTTCACATTAAAACAACATAAGTAAAAAAGACACATCACTTGTATAGAAGCAATTACATATAGTAAAGGACGTTGTGAAACATCATTTTATCCATTTGTCTTGTCATCCATCCGTCCGGTCATCCATCTTTCTTATCATGGTTTGTTTATTCTGACGAGGCAGAGAAAGAATGGAATACAGATGCGGTGCGACGGAGAAAGCAATAGGAAGAGATGGCACACATGTCAAAGCCTTGTAATGATGGGACAAATGGATGAAATGATGCTTCACATTTGTCTGATCATCCATCTATCCCGTCATGGTCTGTTTACTCTGACGGGGCGAAGAAAGAGTGGAACACACATATATATAGTGAATTGAAAATTAATAATATTTTTAACGGATGTCATCAAATTGGAAATAAAATAAAATAAAATAATCCACCCAACCCAAAATCTAACCAATTTGTTTCATGGTGAATTGTCTCAAAAAAATTATGAGTTAGAACTGTCAAGAAAATAAAAGAGGATTTTTCTTCACAAATTCCCTTTTCTCAAAGAAAAAAATTGCAATTTTTTTGAGAAATGAATATTTTTTTTTGGTAGGAAAAAATACTTTGTCACATTTGGACACAAGTTTAGTGTTTGGGACAATTTTTTTTGTTTTTGCCAGTTTTCTATAGTTCGGATAATTTTTTCCAAACATTAGAAAAATTAGTGTTACATGATTTTTTTTGGCATACTTGCATTTAGTGATTTTTTAAAAACAAATTTTGTGATTTGTTCAACCAGAAATATGGGAAAACATTTTGTGTTGTTTGATAAGTTACTGCATGTCGCCTACAACACTTGGCCATCACTGCATAATATACCTTTTTGGCACATATGTAATGTTCTATCAAATACACACACACCTATGCATCAGGCATGGGGTTCAAACTAGTATATATATATTTCATGTTGTTTTTACACTTTGAAGCCCATGGATTTTGCAAAAACATATTGTTGTACCACAGTTGCATAGATTCTATTGAAATTTTGTGATATTGTAAGTTTGTCATATAATAACATTATCAAATTTCATGTACAAGATGAAATTGACCAAACATTATTCCAAGGCCAACTTGGATGGTTGCCTATAAATGTGATATGGCTCCCATGTGGACATTGCATGATTAATAATGGTTGGAACCACAAGTTGACCAAACATTATTCTAAGGCCAACTTGGACGGTTGCCTAGAAATGTGATATGGCTCCCATGTGGACCTTGCATGACCGATAATGGTTAGGACCACAAGTTGTGCTAATTTTTCAAAAAAAATTAAAGTGAAATTGGTGGAAGTTTTAAACAAACCGAACATGGCTTGCATGGTCACCAAGATGTCCCACACACCTACATTAGGGTTGATTAATTGTTCACTTTTTTCCTCTAGCTTTGTTAATGTGAAATACTCCCAAGTATTGACACAAATGATGGCAACCTACATTGTAATCCCAACATTTGCCTCAATTTCCTTAAGCAACTCCTTCTCACCACTAGACAAATTTGAGTCAGAATTTGATAAAATAAACTTCACAAGTGGTAAGTGGAATGAACCCTCAAAAAATAATAATGAGATGGGACTTTCAAAAACCCTAAAAAGACATTCAAATCAATTGACACTCTTAAATGAAATGAAAAACTTGAATTTGTCATGTGAAATAAGATTGAAAAAAAAGGCAAAAATGGGATCTCTCCCCACATATAGCATCAAAGGCATTAAATGAAAAGCTCGCTCAACCCAATATTTCTTAAACTCTAAAAACAAAACATCAACCCCCACCCAACCATAAAAAAATTACAAATGTTGGGATAAATCCAAGTATCTCCAACAACCTCCAACAATGAAAATTAATATTTAGGACTTGAACCCATCTACTCTGGAAAAGAAAAAAAACCCCTTCCCTTCCCTCCCACCAATCCTTCAAGAAAGAAAAAACCCCACCCAAATGCCTTCATCCACCCTCAAAATCCCAAAAATGTATCCCCCAAACACCTTTTGCCCCCCATCCCCACTCCAAAAGTTGAAATTGTCACTGTTTTGGATTGTCCACCTATTTTAACCTAGTTAAAGGCGCACTTATGGATCAACCCTTGCACCTTTCTTTTTCCAAAACCACCCATAGTAACTTTATAGACCACTACAATTCAAGGTGAAAAAATTAATTGGGTTTAAGATACCTTGTGAAATTGTTAGCAATTTAGCAAATAAATTTATTGTATTGTGATAGCACTACACCAACTAGTGCATTTGCTCATGATCCTATCCTCTGTTTGGAAATGTATTTGTCATTTTAATTTCGTAATGATGTTTGTAAAACATAACAACAAATGTTGTACAGCAAAGTGACACCATGAACATCTTGGACTAATCTTCCTAGAACCCCATAGAGTTAAATTATTTCTAATACATAAAGTGTTCATTGTTTGATTACTTAGTTTGAAGATTATAAATTAATGCCTAAATAAATTACTTTTGATTACAAAGAAATTTCATGCAATTGTTATTTCAACATTAGACATTAGGCCAACTCAAATATGAGATTATTGGGCATCAACATCAAAGTAGTAGTTGAATGGGTGGAAATTAAAAGAGTCTCAATCAAGTTTGAATTTGTTGGGTTCAAATTAGCTTAACCCAGTTTTGATTAGGAAGCCTAGGATGGATAAGGAAATTTTGGGGGTTAAGTTTGAGTCTAAGGGATTAGGTTAAGAGGCATGCCCTTATCCCAGTAGAGTTTGATTGTAGCTTGGTTAAGAAAAGGGGAAGGTAGGTCGATTGCTTAAAGACAAGGTTGGATTTCTCATCCTTGTCTGAGACTAGTTAACCTCGTCGATAAAAAGGTACATGTAGGGGGGAAGAGGCTTCCTAGAAATTTTAAGCAATTAAGGTTAAGGTAAGGTATCATTAGTGGCACCTCCAAGGAGTTACGAAACAAGGAATTAGTGTTGATTTCTTTTTCTTCTTTTTGAATGATGAGTGGAGCATGGGAAGGAGGTTGTGAAAAGGAGGGAGTGATGATGGTAGAAGTAGGAGATTTTGGCAATCATGAGGAGGCAAGGAGGATGAAGGTGGGAGGCTACAACATCATGAACTAACTAGCTTCTCAACGAGTGGTTAAGTCAACATTTGTTGGAGAATGGAGGCAAGATCTTCAAATAGTGGTAGTTGTGGCGACATAGGGGGAGGAACTCATGAACATGGTGGGTGGGAGGTGGCTAATGGAGGTTAAACAAAGGTACTTAAACTTGTTGGAATAAGGGGGCTAGGAATAGAAAAGGGGAGGAAGTTAGAGTTTCTTGGTTATGAGCAAGCAAGTAGTGGTCTACTATCTTGCAAAAGTAAAAGAACAAGATATAGATAGGAAGCAGGGCTATCCTAGGAGTTAGAAGTCAAGGGGGTTGTTTTCATTTTGGTTAGTATTGAAAGCTTTGAAGTAGTAGATAGGAGGAGGAAGGATTGTAGTGAAATGGGAGAGTTTATGGAGTAGGTAAAATTGAGTTAGAAATGGGAGTGGAAAAACTCCAAGTTGGAAGAACTATGTTGTAACCTCACCTTGAATGATGTGAAATGTTTTGGTGTGTAATAATTTTCCATAACCCTTGGGAAATGACCTTTGTATGAATAATTTTAATTTATGGTTGCAACAGGTTAAAGAGGGTGGTAAGGAAGAGTAGCCAAGAGGAAAAAGTGAAATTATTGTTTATAACAACTAGAAATAAAAACATAAAGGTAGTAAATAAAAAAGGAAGAAACTTTAAAAGAAAGGGATACTACTAAGTTGGACACCATCTTGTACCCTTCTCTATTGTTGCTAAGATAAGAGGAAAGGGGAAAGAAAATCCCTAGGGTAAGAAATTAGGAATCAAATGGTAGAAAAATTAAAAGTTGGGAGGTAACTTGTGACTCCCCCTTTTGAAAATCTCCAAGGGGGTAAGGGGAGTGACCTAGGATAAGGTGTTAAGGGGTGTTAAAATTGTGCTTAATACTTTTTTGGCGACCATGCTTGGGAATGGTGACAACTCCCCCGAATCATAATTTTGTTAAGAAGTAGAATTGGACAAACAACATATAAACATAACTACATTAAGCTAAGAACTTGGAGGATAATGATAATAATAGTTTTTTGGTATTTGAAAGCATAAAAAAAAAGGTAAAATTACATTATATTTTAAGTGCAGAACCTTTTAACGAAAAAAAGGTGACGATTGGTGATGGATGAAGTAGTGTTGGGGGAGTTTAATCGAAAAGCATGCCTACATGAAAAAGAACAAAAGCAATGTGCAAGGGAGGCAATTAATGAAGTAGTCCTTGAAGGGGGGGTCCTAAGATTAAGGATGAAAAACTTTTACTTGTGATTACTAGTGACAGTCACCCCAACAGTGAAGTATCACCGACCCCAAGGAGGAGTAGTTGGAGGTAATATATACCCTCTTGGGGAACCCCTACAGAACTACCAATGACCGTAACACATGCTCCACAGGTGGAAGGTCCATTGGAAAGTGCCATCTCGCACCAACTTGCCCAACAACCCCCCACAATATAACCCAATTAGGGTTTAACAACTCATATTCTATGGCTAATACCCAGGTGGATCCCATCTGTTTTCCATAGCCAGGCCATCATTCCAGTATTATCCACTTATAGGAATGGGTAGCCAACTTAGAAAAAACATGGAGTGGGTGACATACAAGGAGGGGGAAATCTTGACTCCCATGTAAGGTTGTTTGAACAAACATGTTAGGCAAATGGGGGGCGCATCAAGGAAGACAAATTAAGATTATTTCCTTGCACCTTAAGAGGAGACACCTTTGATTGGTACTCCAAGTATGAAAACAACTTCCCCACGAGTATATGGGACGAGTTGAAGGTTGCATTTGGGCAGAGGTATCGAATGGTCAAAACCGATGAAAGGGTCTACCAGAAGATGTGCACAATTCACATGGGACATGAAGAAGATGTGGAGGTTTATTATGAGCGGTTGATCAAGCCTAATAGTGCCCTTGTTCCTCCTCAAGCTTAGGACTCATTTTTGAAGGAAATATTTTGGTTGGGTTATGAAAAAGATTAAAAATTTTCATCATAGGTATGCCCAAGCATACCTTGGAAGAAGCAGTGGAATCAACCAGCTAAGTAGAAGATGACATGACCAGTGGCAGGTCTAGGACCAGGAGGAAACATTAGAATTCTACTTCATCCTCTTTGTCATCCATATCTTCATCTTCATCTTCATCAGAGGAGGAAGAGACTAGATCCCGAAAGGACAAGAAAAAGAAGAAAACAAGGGATAAGGAACAAGCCAAAACATGTGAAAAGAACACCATAGAAGAGGAGAAGTTCTTATTAGTTGAGGCTAGGAAGAGTCCAGGGAAAACAAAGGGCCTTGGAGGAAAAAATCCAAACGGCCATGGAATTACCTAGATTCAACAACTTTCGGAACCAAGTCTACTATGTGTATTGCAAAAGTCAAGGGGGTTGTTTTCATTTTGGTTAGTATTGAAAGCTTTGAAGTAGTAGATAGGAGGAGATAGGATTGTAGTGAAGTGGGAGAGTTTATGGAGTAGGTAAAACTAAGTTAGAAATGGGAGTGGACAAACTTTAAGTTGGAAGAACTATGTTATAGCCTCACTTTGAATGATGTGAGATGTTTTGGTGTGTAATAATTTTTCATAACCCTTGTGAAATGACCTTTGTATGAATAATTTTAATTTATGGTTGCAACAGGTTAAGGAGGGTGGTAGGGAAGAATAACCAAAAGGAAAGAGTGAAATGATTGTCTGTAGCAACCAGAAATAGGAACATAAAGGTAGTAGATAAAGAAGGAAGAAACTCTAAAAGATCTAAAAGAGAGGGATATTACTAGGTGGACACCATTAGGTTGTACCCTTCTCTATTGTTGCCAAGATAAGAGGAAAAGGGAAAGAGAATCCTTAGGGTAAGAAGTTAGGAATCAAAGGGTAGACGAGTTAAAAGTTGGGAGATAACTTGTGATTCCCCCTTTTGAAAATCTCCAAAGGGGTAAAGGGAGTGAGCCAGGATAAGGTGTTAAAGGGTGCTAAAATTGCCCTTAATAAAGTTCACCCCTATTAGTTATTTCAAAAGTCCCATCTATGTGTGAAACTAAACGATGTGGCAAAAATTTGTGCATTCTTGTTTGGTTAATGATCCCAAACTTGTACAAAGTACTTCACAAGATCTATTATTTATAGGATTCTGTAGTGTAGAACCATAGCAAAAACATGACAAATGGGATTTGAATGAAAAAGACAGATTTAAAACTTTTATCCCAAACGTTGTTAGACTAAGTTTGTGGGAACAACATACTGGGACACTAAGCTCTCTGGTACTTTGTCACCGTAGGAAAAATGGAGCGAGATCTTGTGGATCTTTGAATGAGGACAATAAAAAGTATGAATTTTTAATTGTTGAAATTCATTTCATAACTCACTGGGTACTCATTCTTTTGGCTTACATACTGATGGACTCAAAATTGGCCCAAGAACCTAGATGGTTGTTTGTTGAAAGGCAATAACATGTTCCTTGTGGTAAGCTATTGTGAATGAAAAAGTCCACTTCATTGCTCAGGCTAGCTTTCATACATTTCCTACTCTCACAATAAATGGTGATGCCGGAGGGATTGCATGTGGTAGCACTACAAAAGCTACAAACAGATGCTTAATTTAACTCACCACCTGCTCCAGCAATAGATAAGGTGAGAGGCAGTTTCCACAACACACAAAAGCATCCAAATTCAACACATAAGTTACATGATCAGACAGTGTGCTTCTTTTTCTCTGTTTAGATAGATCACTGATGGCGATGATGAATCAGCCCATGCCAATAGAGAGCACTTCATGCATTCAACATGCTTTTGTCTGGACATACTCTTTGCCTATTCTTTATCCTGTTCTATATCACTCAAGCTTTTGAACATGTGTGATCATTGATGCTACTCAACAAGTAACAGTTAATAATGTCATTCTGGCTGTACCTGAATTAGAGTCCTAGACTCAACTGCAAGATCAATCTTCCTAGTCTCCTTTCTTCTCTCATAGGTTTAAGGGATCGGATATGAGATAGAATCCTCCATTAAATCCTCCTTTGGCCCAAACCTTTAGCTAGAGTCCCACCCTTTGGTATGAGAGCCAAGCAAATCACCATAAAGGACATAATGAGTAGCTCTTATGTCAGTCCAAACTCCAAACCACAATCAGTTTTTTTGACCCCATAGCGATCAACATTCCCATTTTTAGTGATCTCTCATCAATGCATCCCCTCTCACATGAGTCACGTGTTGGGGGAAAGGTAATGAAAAGGAAGGTGGGAGGGAGGATTCTAACTTGGAACCAGCTTGAGGAGGGTATGAACTTTGAAGACTAACTCAGGGCATGAGGTGGGTGTCAAATGGGTATAAAATTATCAGCTTAGAATATGAAAAGTTTATCTCATGATTAAGTTATCTGGGCTCTATCATTGCTTATCTTTTGTGTGTGTGTGTAGAGAGGAGAAAGAGAGAGCCTTTGGCAACATGTGATTGTCTATCTCTAGGTAAGGGATCACTAATTGATCCTTACATTGGGAGGAAGAAAAGGGTTGAAGGTGATGAACACAAGTCTATTTTTCTGACTTTATTTTCAAACCCTTTTTGGTGATTATGGAATAGTGAACTTTTAACCCTTTTATTGTAATGGAGTTTATTTGTGGACACTTTGATTTTTTCCAAGTTTATTTTCAAACCATTCGGTATGTGGGAATAATTAGCTTTCAACCCCTTGATGATGGATTGATGGTCTTGTGATCAATTTGTGCATGGAGCCTGCCTTAGTGACTAACTGCCTGACCCTTGTGCCTCCTGAGATGGATTAAAATGGGTCCCAAAACGATGGAGAGGTACAGCATCCAACCCTCCAAACAGACATGTTATACCTACAGATCCATGCGTTTTCTTGAATGGAGGTCATGGCTCCAAGGTTAGGATGCAGGGCCTTGGGTGAACCAGCTATAGCACCTACACAGGTACCTAAGCCCAAATCCTTTTCTGGGTTGTTTCTTAACATATCAAAAATTCTGTTCTAAGACAAAATCAGAGTTCTCAGAGTCCAATTTTAACATTTCCCAGATTAAATGTGTATGGTAAAGCCCTAGGATGAGGGCATTCTCAAAACAAGGGGCCTAGAGCAGGATGGTAGATCTTTGGATGACAAGGCATAGAAGGGAGAGGCTTCTTATGCCTACTCCTTAACTGGTCCGTGACGATGTAATATCCTTATCACTCTTAAGGAATAGGTATAAGATCTCTCCTCATCCATGCTTAGTTGGTGCCTTCCAAATAAACTAGGAACTTCTCCAAGTGCTTTACAGGAAACTGTTAGGCCTTCTCCTTATCTGATTAAACATATTACATGTATAGATGGCGTAAACTGTGCTTTAATTTTTGACCCAGCCTCCTGGCTACGCTAGGTTCAAAATATTTTTGGCTCATTCCTGTTTTGTTTGTTTGAATTACACATGGTCCATGAATAGGTATTGCTTTCAAACTTGATATTAATGTGTTCAAACTTTCACAAAGTCCAACAAAATTCTGACTTTACATTTGTATTGTACGTCACTGTCAAAAAAAGATTGTAAGGTGACAAACAGACTTATTGCAATTCAACTTTCTCACGCCAGTGTTATGTGCATTGTGTTTCACCCATACAGTGTAGCCTGTGCCGTTGGCCGAAGTGTGAACACATTAAGGGTTCAACTGAGTTTTCCTTTCAAAACCAATTTTTGTAATTTGTTTGAATTTCCAGCAACAAAATCCATTATAAAATCAATATCACCTTAGCTCTGAAAATTGTGAAATAAAAAAACATACTAATGCAAAATAAATGTTATGTGCTTCGCATCAAAGCTTTTGAGATGCTTCCAGGCTCCAATTACGATCTGTTCTAACTTCGTTTGGTAAAAGATGTGGTAATTCATAAAAATGTGGCCACTTTTTTCTCTTGTAGTTGCAGGGCACATTACACCACATAATGCGGTGGATGAGTGTTTCAAAAAACATAACAATCTTGGAGGGGGCAAGCATTTTTCATTTTTCAAAACTCCTATTGTTGTCTTCAATTTTTTCCCTGTGATACGTGATCAGTATCCAGAAGGTACTCACCAAGTATCATAAATTCAGGAAAGGGCAACAGTTTCGATGATTCGGAATAAGTGCAAAACATGTAGACATGATTTTGTTTTCATGTCAAGCGTTTCACCAATCTTTGCACATACATTAAGAATGATGTATGACATGAATTCCAAAATGAAGCATGCATTTGCAATGGAAAATGGATGCATTGAATTGACACATTACAAACTTGTGAATGTATGTATGAATGTTTATGTTTTTCATATTCCCCATGTTGCCCAATTGACTACATAGTGGGCCCATTGGGCAACAATTTGGCTACATGAAGCTAAGAGTTGTCAAAATGTTAACTATTTGCAAAATAAGGAGAGAAGTTTTAAGTGATCATCCTTTTTAAAAAAAAGCTTTGCATTGGTGAGGTGACCTTGATTTCAATAGATGTATGTGCAAAAATGAATAGCTAATAGTTATTTCATTAGTGAGATTGCATTTTTGTTTATATACATATGGACGACTTGAATTTTTTGACCTCAAATAACCATGTGAAGGAATTGAACCTTGACCAATCTAGTCCTGCCTATCATAGCACATGGTGAACCTACACATATAAACAACATTAGTAGACAACACAAACAACAATGTCAGTATTATATAATTTTTGCCAAAAGTTAGAATTTAAGCCTTATTGCATGGATGTTAGGGCCAAATCCTCAACATTGAAATGTAAAATATTTGCTGTAGAATTGAATAGGGTTCAAGGCAAAGTGATTAGGATCATGGAAACAAAAGTCACCATAAACTAAAACTTTTACCAAGACCTAAAAGTTCATCATCTCACAAGTTACAACTTATAAAAAAACAAGCCTAGTAAGATTTCATAATTGAAATAAAAATTTCAAAAATTTGCAACAAATGACAAAGTGACCAAAAAAACACAAGGGAAATGGGTTCAATTGCAAAATAAAAATGTTGCAATTAATGTTTCCAATGTAAAAAAAAGAGATAACATTAATTGCATATCAACTTGGGCAACCCTCCATTCGTCAATAATTTGATCATAAGGAAAATTCTCAAAAAAAATTTAAAACTTTTGAACAAACAAATTGTCTAAATGAGAACAAATCCAAATTATGTGTTGTCAACTAATTCTTTAGTTTTTTTTCATAAAATTCAATGTACTAAAACATCATTAATTTTCCATAGAGCTAAAAACTTGCACAACTTCAATTTCAATTGACTTGATGTAATTTGACATACTTTGCACAACAATTTAACATGTGGTTAATTGTTTCCACAAGTATGTGAAAAGGTTTAAGGAACAAAATTTAGGCATTGAACCCTTTGAGTTGTTCTTCATTATCAAAGCAAGTAAATAACTATTGCATATCTAGAGTAGTTGGGTCCAAAATTAATGAAATTAAAACCTTTTTAAGACGACATTTTTTTGGCACACAATAAACATTTTTTTATCACATTTAAGTGTAGCTGAAAAGAAGTTTTAGGGTCAAGGCCCAATGAATATTGGGGATAGACTATCCTAAGTGCATCCATCAATTTATAAAAGGGGAAATGATTGTTAAGTTTAAAGATCAACTTTTCAATTGCAGATGCACACTCTAATTTAATCACCTTTGCCACTACCTTGCCATAAACAACTTGAGGAACAAAAGAAACTTCAAAAGTGGCATGGTCTTTGTACCTTGCCCAAATGTGTTGATTCTTTTAATTCAAACGTCGAATGCTGAATCTTACTATTTAAATATGTGATTCATTTCATGGAGTGGTATCATCAACACATTCATTAGCCTATTGGATTGTAGAAAAGAAAGACATTTTTTATGAAAGCAAACTTAGAATTTTTATTAACACGTTCCTCCCAACAAAAAGACCCAAAAAAAACCTATTGGAGTTTCATCCAGTGTGCCCTTTTAAAGTGTTGAAGAGTCATAGCTCTTGGGAACCAATATGTTCTTAAGTGTCTTTTCATATCAACTAAATTTATACTAACTATTTAACAATTTTGCTAAGTTGGGATAAATTTCATTCTGTATTACTAGGTGAAAAGGAAACAATGCTGACATGTTGAAAATAAAAATCATGCTTTTTTTAGGCAAGCTTTGAGTTAAAACATTAGCAACCATGTCTTGATTCTCCAATATAACAATATGTTAGCTGAATTTCATTAGAAGAAATTTTGGCTTGGATAAAGTGAAATTGTAGCTCAATGTGTTTAAAATGTGAACGAAATTTGGGAATTTTAGCCAATGCAATGGCACTTTAATTATCTCCATGAATGACAATAGACTTAACTTATTCTTCACCTAGGTCTCATAGGAGTAGATAAAACTAAATGGTTTCTTTTGCAACCAATGTATAAGCCATGTATTTTGTCTTGGTGAAAGAAAAAGCAATGGTTATTTGCCTTTTGCTAGTCCAACTTATAGCTATTGAAGATAAAATAAACACATATCCAAATGTGAATTTTTTTGTGTTTATGTCATTGACCCAATTTACATTAAAGTACCCATGACATATTCCATTAGTTTGGGTAAATGGTTTTGAATTGATTTTCCTTTGTATAGTAGTTCATGATTTGATGTTCCTTTAAGGTATCACATGATCCTCTCATTACTACAATTCATGGTTTTTTAAGAGGTTCAAATTGACTAACTTGTTATTTTGACTAAAGGCTAGGAACTTGAATGATACATGTATTTATTGATTGATCAACTTGACTATATTGAATTATTTGACTAAATACACATATTCAAGTTGTACAACCTTAGCCAAAGTGGTCAATGATTTTTAATCAAGTGGAGCATTTAGTCAAAATGGCCAATGATCTTTAATAAAAATGACCAATGGTTTTAGTCAAATTAAACATTTAATCAAGATGGCCAATGATCTTTAGTCAAATGTGACATGTTGTATTACCCTATGTATTTACCTCTTACCTATTCATCCATTTATTTATTTAGTTAACTATTTATTTACTTATATCCACCCACCCACCTATTTATACCTTTTCACCTACCTACTTACATACCCACCTACATATATTTTTCACTTTTGTATTTCTTATTTATTTACCTACATATTATCTATTTCTCTATCCACCCACTTACCTACTGAATTTTAAACATTAGGTGTAACCATTAAGTTTAGCCATTATGTTTAGCCCTTAAATTTAGCCATTAGGTTTACCCAAATTTTAGTCATATTGTTTAGTCGCTAAATTTCGCACTAAGTTTAACTTAAGTTGAACCATTAAATTTGGCAAATAGATATAGTTTACATTTAGCTATTAGGTATAACCACTAGATATAACCTAAGTTTAAGCATTATGTTTAACCACTAGAGTTACCCATTAGGTTTAACTTAAGTTTAGTCATTATGTTTAATCATTAGGTTTAGTTTATGTTTAACGATTATGTTTAACCATAACATTTAACTATTAAGTTTATCAATTAAATTTAACCACTAGATTTAACCATTTAATTTAATCATTTAATTTAATCAAGGTTTAGCCATTATGTTTAGGCATTATTTTAAGTCATTAAGTTTAAACACTAGGTTTAGCCATTAGGTTTAACCATTAGTTTAAATCATTGATTTTAAGCACTAGATCTAAACATTACTTTAAGTCACTGAATTTAACCATTAGGTTTAGCCATTAGTTTAAGTGATTAAGTTTAACTAATAGGTTTAACCATTACTTTACGTGATTGAATTTAGGCACTAGGTTTAGCTATTAGTTTAAGTCATTGATTTTAAGCACTAGGTTTAACCATTAGTTTAAGTGACTAAATTTAACCATTAGTTTAAGTCACTTAATTAGGCACTAAGTTTAGTCATTAGTTTAAGTCACTAAGCTTAGCCATTCAATTTAATCATTATTTTAAATCATTGAATTTAGCCATTAGGTTTAACCATTACTTTAAATCATTGACTTTAGCCACTAAGTTGAGACATTATTTTAAATCATTGAGTTTAGCCACTAAGTTGAGCCATTATTTTAAGTCATTGAGTTTAACCACTAGTTGTCGCCTAGGTTTAGCCATTATGTTTAATGATGTGAAATAAATATGTGAAGTAAAAAATACTTGATAAAAAATGAACACTTTTGATGGTGCAATCCATTGGTAAGGACTTGGTTTATCATCGTGAAGGTTTGAGGTTCAATTCCTTATACTTACAACCTATTTGTGTATGTTTAGAAGATTAGGGTGGGTAGATTAAACTAAAGTAGCTTAGTGAAGTTATGTTAGGTAAGATAGGGTAGGGTAGGTTAGGCTAACACCTACATACCTAAGTGTTTTTGTTGACCTATCTAAACCTATTTATTACCTACCTACCTACCTATTAAGTTTTAAAATAATAATAAAAAATAATTTTAATTTAGGTATAAATTGACCCAGTCAAATGGTGCATTATTTTCCATTCAAATAGTCAATCATTTTGTCAATCACTTTGCTAGTGAAAATGACAAGGTCCAATTTGATTGCCTAGTCATGTTGGACATGGCCAAAATGACTTGTTTAGATTAATAAGGTGGTTTTTTTAAGTTTCTCATTTTTGGGTATTTTTTGATTAGAAAACCTAGTAAAAATAAACATGAATTGTAGAAGTGTTTTTATTGCAAACCAATGGGCATTTCCAAGGGTAGCCACATGTTGGGATACAATTCCCACAACAAATGTAATGTTTAATCGTGTACATACCATTTCATACATTAAACTCCCCACTACTAATTTATAGGGAATTTTAAACATCTTTTTCCTTTGTTCTTCTAAACTAGGAGATTGATCTATAGTTAATTAAAAACTTAATTCAAATGGAGTTGAAACTAGTTTGTAATTTTCTATCCCATATGTTTTTAATACATCATTTATATATTTAGATTGATTAAATTCCATGATATGAAGTTCTCAATTTCTTTTAAATTTGTGAATACCAAGACAATATTCAATTTCTCCCATATTAGATATGTCAAATTTTGCATAGAATAATGCTTTTGTTTCTGGTAATAGTTATTTATGATCATTTGTGACAATAATATATTCATTTATATAAAAATTATTGTCACAAACAATGTTCCCACTCTTTTGGCATACACATTTGTGTTTGCAAAATTTGGTGCAAAATCATTTCACAATAAATAGGTTTTTGCACGGGCATACAAAGCTCACGGATTTTGCTTAAGGCCATATATGCTTTTATTTATTTTACAAACAAGGTTATTTTTGCCATATTGTACAAAACCCTTAGGTTGTCTCATATAATTTTTTTTTTCAACTTCACCATTTAAGAAAGAAATTTTTACATCCATCTAATGGGTCTCATAATTACATTCAACCACAAGGGCCATAATAATTCTTATAAAACATAATTTTACAATTGGAGTGAAAAGGTTTCTATGTAATCAATACTTGAAACTTGGGAATAGCCTTTTGCTACCAAGCGGGCCTTGTATTTGTCAACTTGATTGTCTGCTTTATATTTTATACAAAAAACCCATTTACAATCAATAGCATGTCTACAGTCAACAGCATGTCGACCGAGAGATATGGTTAAGCTCCAAGTATAATTTTTAATTTATGAATCATCTTCATTTTGTACTGCATTAGCCCATTGATTACCATCATCTCATTCCAAAGCCTCACTTAGAATTTTTGATAGTACTTGGTTTATGTCAATTGTTGCTAGTACTCGTGTGTAATTTAATGAATCCACGAACCATTGAGATGGGTTCCAAATTTAAGTTGACCATCAAACTGGTGGTATGGGTGATGTTGTATTGCCATGGTCAAAAATGCTAGTTTCATCCATCTAATGAAATGGTTCATTGTTTTGATTTGTTTGAAAAACATCAATTTCTGGATTAGTATGTTGAGGGGGGTTTGGTGAGTAATTCTTGAGGAATCATTTCATTTTGAAGATGTGAAATTACTATGGGGTTTACTAGAGGAGTTATGAAAGACATAGGATTTGGCATGTGGGTGGATGGAATTACTAAAGGCTCTTAGTAATCTTGGATTAAAAAATGCCAAATATAATCACTTTGTTCTTTGTTGATTTCAGTGTTTTTAATCCTTATTTAAGTGAGTTGACTTTTATAAGTTGACTTTCTTTCTCTTATCTTGTAGTTGAAATTCTTTGTGAAATATAACATTAGTATTAATGATTACAGTTTTTGAAGAAGGGTTATATAGTTTATAAACCTTAGCATTATCACGATACCCCACTAGAATACATTTTTGACTTTTCATATCCAATTTACTTCTTTTTTCTTTGGGTATGTGCACATATGCATCACATCCGAAGGTCCTTAAATGAGACATGGAGGTTTTCTCCCTGTCCATTCTTCTTTTCGAATGGTTATTCTAACTAGTGCACTTATTGGTACCATATGTTGGATATAATTTAATGTAGTCAGAACTTTAGACCAAAAAGAATTTGGAAGTTTAACAAAACTTATCATGCATCTTACACTTTCAACCAAAGTTCTATTTTTGTGTTTAGCCCCTCCATTTTGTTTTGGGAGTATAGGATGTTGTCATTTATTTGATAATTCTATTTTCTTTACAAAATTTTAAAAATTGATTTGAGAAATATTCACCTCACCGTCACTTCATAATATTTTAAATTTTCCTCCTAAAAAGATTTTTGTTTCAGCTTTGTATATTTTGAAATATTCAAATATTTCTGATTTATATTTCATAAAATATACATAAAACTTTATTGATTTGTCATCAATAAAGGTTGGAAAGTACTTGAAGGTATTATGTGATTCAATTTGCATCAGTCCGCAAACATCTGAATGCACAAGGTCTAACATGAAATTTGCTTTTTGTCTTTCAAATGTTGGAAATTTATTTCTTATTTGTTTACCATATGCATAACTTGGACAAAATATAATTTTAGGAGAAGATTTAGGTTTTAAAATTTTAACATAATTGTTCACTTGCATTAGTTTCATCTTTTGCACATTAATGTGACCTAGTTTTCTGAGTTTCTGTGACAATTCACTAATTTTTTTTGAAAGGTAGCAAGTTAAAGCCTTGAAGCAACATGCTCGAGCAGGGTCCCTTGACACACATTATGAGTCACGATTTGTAACAAAAGGTCATTCTGTCATTCCAAAACAATGTTTTCAAATTCCAAACTCTAGAGCAAGGTAATAGGTGTTGAGTTGAATATGGTACAGTGAAGACAAGATCGCGCTATATTTCATTGTACAATGTTCACATATGTAAACTGACTAAAGCACTAAAACTAGTAAGCACTATTAGTGAACATTGAAGTCAATTGCAAGATAAGAGTAAAGGTGAGAGATGAATGTCCTTAGCAAACTTGAGAGTGATAAAAAATGACTAGCTGCCAAAACAATTTTGAAATGATGAATTGAAATGATGTAGTCCAAGCAAGGGGGGAATGTACCTCCAAAACAAGTGTGTAGATGGTCATCATTTGTTGACATTGTGATCAACCTAAGCAGTAGATGGTAACATATATATTCAACAATGGCAACCCTTGTGTGACATGTGGTTAGCCTTAATCCTTATGATGGTAAAATCTAAGAGCCTTTCGATTGGATTGCAGCTAAAATGACATAAAAAATGACCTTAATTTAACATTTTTTTTTTGGTGAACCCCTTTTTCAAGTTGAAGAAAAAGCAAATTCTCACCCAACAAAAAAACACTGGTGTGTATTGGGGTTGAATTGAAATGCGCTAACATGACTATTTGGTGTAATTTGCCTCCACAATAGGGAGGGTATATTTCAATTTAAGTTTGGTTCTTACACTTTATAAAGTTCCTGGTGATTACATGGCAGGTCCTTAAGTACAGGTTTATCTCAGCCATTGATTCTACATCTGTCTTGCTTGACCTTGTCCATTGGCCTCATTCATTGACCTTCAGGCTTGTCTGAGGGTAAGGCCCTTAGACAAGTGTCCTCATCCCTACATGTAAAGCAAGGCAATGTTTTTTTTTTCATATTTGAAAGAAGATGCGTTCATGGATCCAGTACACATCTTGCCATTCAGATAAAGAACCTTTTGGACTTTATGCCTGTGAAGGCCTTCTTCCCTTGTATATTATTATATATAAGATTGCAAATAGATAGTAGTACTAATTATGTTAATTTATATATTATTATCACATGAAATTATTGTTATATTATTTAAAAGGTAATCTTTTTGGAAATTATTTGCATACGGGAACTTCAAACAAATGTGCAAGTCATATTTAGGGTCTATTGTTTTTCTTTGTTTTTGCTACTTGATATCTAATCAGTAAATAATTTACCAATTAATTATTTATCTAGACTTAACAGTCGTTACAATGTCTATTACAACTCATTTAAATTGTTAAATAAAGTGTTCTCCCTATTATTTACAACTAAGATTTATTGCGATGAGGACAAAAAAAATTGCGTAATACTTCTCTTTAAATAAGACCTTTTCATGAACATTAAATGCAATTATAAGCCATAATTGCTGAGCATTTTGAATAATAGCAGGTGGCCAAAAAAATAATTTAATCATTTTTCTATTGCCAAGCTCAATTTTGAAAAAATAAAGTAAATATTCAACACAGGAGTGCCAAATCAAATAAGGCACTACAGCTGTGGTGTGCATGGAAGATGTGTTGGTCAATTGAGGAGAAGTGCTCCCACCATTCAGGTAAAAAGACAATTTGTACCTCACCCTAGGGAAAGCCCACTTGGGTGAAGTTCTCTCCTAAATGTTTTTTGGGAACAAATGAACAAAATACACTGCAGGGAAAAATAACCAAAGAATACAAAGTACCCAGGACAAAGGCGTTAGGTGGGAAGAGGAGAAAGCCCCTCAGGGGAAAGCCAAAGTAGCACAATTTATACTGTGTCAGTTAGAATTTTGCCTTTCTGAAAATACCTTTGCGACTTTGTTTTCTCTAGTGTCTCCACAGGATACCTTACAACATGTAAAAAGCCAGTAGGCATTTCTCCATGGGCATTCCGTTTTTCAAAATACTCAGCAGTGTTTTTTACTCGCTTCCCCTTGATACCCGAAAGGTATCCAGCAGGTATCATGAGAAGTTTTTTAATAAAAAAAATCAGGATGCTTTTTAGGTTACAAAAAGCTCGCCCTCTCCGGCTTCACCCTATACTAGATTTCAGGCCTACAAACTTGGATCGGGCTGTCTTCACACATACATTATATTAGGCTAGAGTGAATTAGTAGCACCCATGAATACACGGCAATGGATGGATGGTGCATGGGCAGGACACTTTTTTTTCATTGGGTTCTTGTTCCCCAGCTAACCTCCCCAGAGCCTAAAAGTGTGTCAGGACTTCTGAAATTGGGGTTCATCCAACTGGATGGCCTCAAAACCCGAACACTGGGGTGGTGTGTTCATAGGTGCTGGGTCATAGCAGCCCATTATATATGAGATTGCAGATAGATACTACAGTTGTGGAGTGCATTAAATGGATTCATCTGCAACTGCCAGCCTCATGACTCCACCAGTCTTTGATTGATATTGATATCCAAGTCTAGTGATCAATCACTAATCTCCAAGACCCTCCTGCACCAGATCTGCTGCAGGCTCACCATCAACTAGCCAATATATATCTAGATACACAGATAGCTATCTGTCTCAAGCAGAACCAAGAAGAAGAAGAAGCAGGAGGAAGAGTACATATAATCTACATGCAACAAGTCTGATGATTTTTAGGTTCAGACAATCCAGAAGCCTACCACTGTAGATGATTCAACAAAGCATTTGTATATATGTAGATAACTAGGATGTTGTTGGTACTGATCTACAGTTTCATCAGGTTTGGAGTTGTGAATTTCTGGGAGTGATTTTTAGGAAGTTGAGTGCCAGCAGGGAGCTTGTCATATTGGAGTTCCGGGGCCTGGTAGTTTGCAGCTCAGCTGAGTGTCATATGTTCTGAGCTTTTGTCTGAATTTGTAGCTGCATTACTTGGCAGATTTTCAGGCAAGAATATATTATGCAGTTGCCAGGGTTCTTTGAGTACACAAAGGAGAGTCGGCTGCAAATTGCAATTAGCATATAGACTGGAAGTAGCTATTGTGGTAGCTGAATTCGGGGTTTGCAGGATTGTGTAGATTTCCAGACTGATCTGTTGCAGAAGCATAGTAGATATGGCGACGCCAGTGCCTCCGCCTGTGACGACAGTGAATACGCCTCTTGGTGGTGGTGGAGGAACGATGAAGCAGGCGCCAAGTAATCTGCCGTTGCGAGAAGTGCCGGGAAGCTATGGTTTGCCTTACCTTGGTGCCCTCAAGGACAGGTGGGATTTCTTCTACCTGCAAGGTGATGAGGCTTTCTTCCAGACACGGAAGGAGAAGTTCAAGAGCACAGTTGTGCGTGCCAACATGCCCCCTGCTTGGCCTTGGACCGATCCCAAGTGCGTCATGCTCCTCGACCAGAAAAGCTACTCGTCCGTCTTCGACTACAAAGTGGTAATGTTCAGGCAGCACTAGACATCGCTTCAGATGTTGTTGCCATGATCATTACAAACTCTGCTTTGATCTTTTGCATTCCTCGAGCTTGATCATATGTTGTTTTCTTTGTACTAGTTCATGGTGGTCATGCATGCAAGGTTCAGCTGCCATGAGGCATAGAAACTCGACGGTGAAGCTCTTTGAAACTCTCGGGTGTCTGGATGGTTCTTTCTCTGCGTGTGCAGGTGGATAAGACCGATACATTTGCAGGGACATTCATGCCGAGTGTGAAGTACACCGGTGGTTTGCGGATGTGCGCATACTTGGACCCATCCGAGGAACGGCATGCAGCCTTGAAGAGCTTCTGCTTCGAGGTGATGAAGATGGGGGCATCCAGATGGATGCCTGAGTTTCACAAGCAGATGACAGCGGCATTCGCGACCTGGGAGAGAAACATTGGCAAGCAAGGATCGGCAGATTTCAATGCCGTATGCGCAGACGTGATGTTCAAAACCCTGATCAAAAGCTTGATGAACGTGGATCTGGATACTGTGCCAGAAGCAGAGCGACCTTCTTCCGGCGAATTGACTGCGTGGGTGGGGTTACAGCTCTTGCCTGTCGTGGGTCCTGGCATCTTTCCATGGCCGATTGACGATCTCATCTTCCACGCTCTCCCGTTCTCGCATGTGTTCACGCAGAGTGGATACGACAAGATGGTGAAATTCGTTCACAAGTACGCAGCTGAATCTCTGGATGTCTCCCAAAAGTTCAACGTCAGCAGAGAAGATGCTGCACATAACTTGATCTTCTTCACAGGCTTGAATGCTCTTGGTGGATTCGCCATCTTTCTCCCCACTATCATCCAGCTTGTGGGTGCATCAGGTAAGCATGTCGCTCTCTTTACATGGATCATAGACCGACACATGAATATCAAATGTAGCCCTTGGAAACAGGATTTTTGTCTTGGCATCCCTTGATTATTTTGAGTCTGTTTTTATTTGAAAACTCATGGAAGTTGACGTTGCAAAGCATTGAGCTGTCATCAGTACCAGCATCGAGTACGCATGTAATTTAAGCATGTAACTTTCTAGGATTGTAGACCAACACATGAATGTCACATGCAGTCCTTAGAAAAGGACTTTTACCTTGATGCTATTTTCTCCTTTTGACTTTGTTTTCACTTGAAAGCTGGAAGTCGACGTTGCAAAGCATCGAGCTACCATCAATGCCAGCTTTGCAGAGATCTGTGCATGGGTGGGCGCTGTTGACAACTGCTGTAGTCTTCCTGCAAGAGCTAGATCTCAAGCTTCCAATTCAGTCCATGATAGGTTCCAAACTATTGAACAATGTAGAGACTTCTGATTTGATTCTTCTGTACAATCTGGTTCTATTGCAGCTCCATTGCAAACGGAGCTGCGGGTTGAGATCCGAGAAGCAGTGAAGGCAAATGGAGGTTTGAACATGAAAGCTATGCAAGCCATGCCACTAGTAGAATCCACAGTATATGAAGTGATGCGATTCAAGCCGGCAGTGCCATATCAGTATGCAAGAGCCAAGGAAGACTTCATCCTGGAATCACATGATGCAGCCTACAGGATCAAGAAAGGGGAGTTGCTGGGGGGTGTAGCTCCTTTCGTACTGAGAGATCCAGCCATCTTCAAGGATCCTGCAACATTCAATCCCAGAAGGTTCATGGGGAAAGAAGGCAAAGAGCTTCTCCACTATCACATATGGTCTAATGGCCGTCAGAGTGAGGAGAGCAGTGTGAATTCCAAGCAATGTGCTGCCAAAGATCTTGTTCCCTTCATTGGCCGTCTTTTGCTTGCTGAGCTTTTGATCAAATATGACTCTTTCTCTCTGGCTGACAAGCCATCTGGGAGCTTCAGTGCTCTCTCACCTGCTACCTCTTAGATTGATCAGAAAGTCTCTTTGCAGGATCTCAAGTGTAGGATGATGATTCCTTTTGTGCATTTTTGTTGCAGCAGCTCTTGCAGGATGATGATTTCTTTTGTGCACAACTTTTCTTGCAATAGCTCTTGTGCAGGATGCTTTCTTTTGTGCTACATTTGTTGCAATTGTTCTTGTAGGTTCAATCCCCTTAGTGCAATTTTTTTCTTGCAACAGCTCTTGCAGGTTCAATTCCTTTTGTGCAACTTTTCTTGCAAGAGAATGTGGGTGGCAAATCCAGCTGCTTTGAGTGTGAAACTCATGATTCCTTGGAAGTAAAAACTTCATCAATGGGGTTTTTTGGGGTGTATTTTAGCTGCAAGAATAGGGGGCATATTAACATGCTGCTGCCATTCTGCTTCTTCTGTGATGTCTTTCAGCTTCTATCGATACATCCATGTTTTTGAGGTTTAGAAATGGCTGTGACAAAGCTGTGCCAGAGCAACATTGTGGTTTTGATTGGTTTTCAACAAAGGGATTTGTGAGAAGGAATTTCAAAAATATTTTGATCACTTCTTTTCAGCGATACAACAAAATCTTTGGTCATTTGACTTGAAAGCGATGAGTCAGAGTTCACAATTAGTGATATGATCATGAAAAACATGTTCTGATTGCATACTGATTTCAGCTGTGATCATAGATTTAGCTTATAGTTAGCAAGCAGTTCTCATGATTTTTTGCTTGTATATGCACAATTTTCAAGTATGAAAATGTTACAAATTTGGATTGCAACTCAATTTGCAACCTCTCAATAAATTATGTGTAGATTATTCTTAGGAATTTGAGCTGATTTGACATACTGCTGCATGTAAGGGTAAAATAATTCCTGAAGAGAGTTAAATTTGAAATGCAAGAACAATATTTAACAAACATGGTACTAAATTGTGCTTATTTTTTTCACTCCATTGGAAATGCCCTCTCCACCAGATCAAATGACCTGCTAATACTGATATCATTGGGAAGCAATTTTGCACAATGACCATAATGTCTGAAAGGAAGCAGTGCCTTGGTGCGGGTAAGGGAAGAAGAGATTCTCCATGAGCGTTCATTACTTTGTTAGCTTCTCCTGTCAAACTTTTGGATTTTGCTTTTTAAACCCATTTACTGCAATTCACCTTACTAGGATAAGCTCATGATTTGTTGGCGTTGTTGTTCCCATTCCACGACTAATGCTATAGCAATGCTTTTGCTGCAATTCAAAGTGTTTTATATAATGATACGGTAATTCTCAATTGCCATAAAAATTCCATTATCAAAAGGAGTCAAATATGTGCTTGTAACAATGCTTGAGATTTGAACAAAAAATGTTTTGGGGACATTCATGAAAGAGAAGATAGCTGCTTGAGATTGAAACAGAAAGTAAGTTTCAAACTGTTGTAAGGAGAGGTAATTGTTACGTGGGATTTGAACAGAAGAACGTATCAAATACACAATCATGACTAGGTTCGAAAACAGTTGCTTGAGATTGCATTAGAAAGAGACTGAAGCCATAGTGAGAGGCACAAACAAAATTGCTGCATCTTCATGATCATGTAGGTCACGGTGGTCACAAGATTACTAAGATCTAACATTCTGCATGCACCAACAGTTGTGGTTCTTCAGTAGAAAAATTGCCTAAACAATTGCAACTTCTTTTCATGATCTCCAATAGTCATCACCATGCAAATTTGACATGCTTTCCAATGTGATTGCAAAAACAATTGCAGTTACTCAGAACCCTGTGGCCAGGGAAATTGTTCTGGATTTATGGAATGTATCATAATATTAAATAAATCTTAAAATTTTAATTGAAGTTTCGCTTTGAAAACATGCGAAAGAGGACAGAATATTGATAAAGGAGATCTAGATTTATGGAATCCATCCTAATCTTATATATAAATTCACTTGGTCTTCCCGTCTGTCTGTGATGTGACGTTCTACTGCATAATCATTTTTTATGTTTCTGCTTCGGAACCGGCCATAGGGAAAAGCATTTTCGTCTGGAACTGGCACCCCCGGGAAACCCGTTTGATTTCTACACAACTGTCCGTCCGTCCGTCCGTCCAGGGCGTTCCGACCCGTTAACGGTCTCTGCGATGCCGATTCTGCAACCCCCCAGAAATGAGGCGCAGAGACCGATTCTGCTACGTATTTGCTTCTTTTTTTTTATCTTTTTTTTGGATTTGTTTTTTCGAAAAAATCTAAGGCTACGTATTTGCTTCTTTTTTTATTTTATTTTTTGGATTTGTTTTTTCGGAAAAATCTAAGGCTACGTATTTGCTTTT
>Ga0116227_10002412_pt1 | contig 42602 bp, 37 predicted proteins | sample S1TSphgellanicum_FD_89693 | JGI IMG/M metagenome (GOLD analysis project Ga0116227, IMG submission 89693) | Host-associated microbial communities from peat moss isolated from Minnesota, USA - S1T2_Fb - Sphagnum magellanicum MG | ecosystem: Host-associated > Plants > Peat moss > Unclassified... | reverse complement strand
CTCTCCACGGAGGCTACATCCAAATGGCTATTTTTCCCGGGACTCCCGAGTGGGAGTCCCGAAATCGCGCCAAATGGGACTCCCGAGACTTTGGAGCCCCATAACTTTGCGAGCAGACCTCGGATCGTGATGCGATCTAAAGCAAAGTTGTAGCTCTCGTCGAGACCTTTCCAACGTCATGTTGCACTCCCGAATCGGACATCGGGAAGAGGTCGATTCCCGACTCTTTGTGGTCGGGAGTCAAACTGGCAGTTCGACTCCCGGCCTTTCTTTTGGCCATAACTTGTGTTTCAAATGTTCAAATGAGCCAAGCGAGCCCATTTTAGGCATCTACGCTTCAAGAGCTTTCCAATGATATAAAGAATGCCATGAGCCATTGAGTTTGGACCCCTGAAATTTCTCTTTGAGGTTTCGGGACTCCATCGGGACTCCATCTCCCAAAGTGGGAGTTGCCTTGGGAGTGTGAGGGTTCACTCCCTCACACTTTCTAACACTTTCTCACACTCCCGGGAATATGTGATGTGACTCCCAGGCTTCCTCTTGCCTTGACTCCCGGGCATCCTCTTGGCTTAACTCCCGGGCTTCCTCTTGGCTTAACTCCCGGGCTTCCTTTCGGCCCGCACCCTTGCAATTCCCTTTTGCCTTGGTCGCGAGCCCAAAGCTAGGGTTGCGACAAATATGGACTCACAAGACTCACCATGGCCCGAACTTGGGGGGAGGCCACCACCTTCCCCCTTATAGTATACTCTATGCCTAGCCACGAGACTAACACCCAAATGTCATTTTGTCCTACGACTCCCAAGTGGGAGTCTCAAAATTCTTAAAGTTTGGATTCCCATGACTTTGGGGGCTCGTGATCTTAGATCTCTGATTGAAGTGAGGTTTAAAACAAAGTTATAGCCTTCGTCAAGAGCTTTGCAACGGTATGTGGCATGCCACCTGCACACAAAGAAATCAGGGCAATTCTTGACTTTTAGTGGTCGAAAGTCAAATTGCCAATTTAACTCCCGGCCCTTCTTTTGGCCATAACTTATGTTTCAAGTATTCAAATGGGTTATGCGAGCCCATTTAAAACATCTACACTCCAAGAGCTTTCCAAAGATATAAAGAAATTTTCAATCCAATGAGTTTTGGCCCTTACAATTATTTTCTAAAGATTTGGGAGTCCATCGGGAGTCCAACTCCCAAAGTGGGAGTTCATTTGGGAGTGTGGGGGTTCATTCCCTCTCACTCTCTTACATTCTCGGGAGAATGAAATGTGACTCCCGAGCTCACTCTTGGCCCGCACCTTCACAAGCCCTTGTTTTGGTTGTGAGCCCAAGGCTAGGGTTGTGACATTAGGTCTTTTCTCACAATGGTCGAGCTACTTTTAGTGCCAAAAGTAGCTTAGCAAAGAGAGTGATGGAGCTTGAGTCATAAAAATAAATAGATAAAAAAGGATTTGAGCTTGAACTTGGGTCCTTCACTCCCAATAGTTGAATTATTTTTAGCGTTGAGAATAGTTCGATAGAAGGAGCCATGGAGTTCAAATCACAGAAAGAAAAAAAATGGACCCAAGTTTAAGCTCAAGTGTTTCATTTGTAACGGTCGAGCTACTCTCAACACCGAGAGTAGTTCAACAGAGGGAGCGATGGAGCTCAAGTCATAAAAAAAAAGAAAAAAAAAAGGACCTAAACTTGAGTTTGAGTCCATCGCTCCCTGCTTTCGAATAAGAAAGCAAAACAAGAAGAAAGCCATGGAGGAAAATAATGTACCTAGCTCTCGAAGATTGTCTCTCAAAATCCTTAAGCTCTCATCCTCCTCCCCCTCCTCTTTCATTTGCAAGTCCACAAAGAGGAAGAAATGAGAACAAAAAATTACTTTATATACTTTCACAAACCTTAAATTGGTAACTTGAAGCTTTTACAAGAAAAGAATTTTACCAAGGGTTTAGGATTTTTGAACCAATGTTGGGTTTGTTGTCTATTGTTTCCTTGCCATATTTTTTTTTCCAACCTTCACAAAATGCGAACCCCATTTTAGGCATTTGCAATTGAAACAATTTGGTGCCAAAGGAATCATATTTCCAAACATTTTCCACCATTGAAAAAGAATTCACTTGAAATCTTGGGATCCTCATCATGCCTCCTCCAACCCTCTTTGCCATTGCATATGTTCTTTGTTCTACCTTTTTGTGTGTCTAGTGATGCCTTTTATGCCTTTTCAATTTTTTGAGAGCTTGCTTGTTGGTTAAGCTTGCTTTTTGTATCTAGGAAACAATTGATTGAAAACTCTTTCTTCTTCTTTTTATATTGTCTGTCATTAGTTAATTAGGGTTTTACAGGTGTCTTTAAACTTTTGTTGTGGTTATGACTTAATTTTGAAACAAAAAGATTCAATGTGTTATCTGAACTTGGTCTTTGATAATCATATTATCAATTTCAAAAAAATATTTTTTTTCCGTTATTACTACATTGCACGCCTATCTTTTTGTTGACGATTATTAACTTGTCAGTATTTTTTCTACGAATTCCCTTCTAACAAAGTTGCTAGTACCTTTTTTAAGAGTACCATAATAACTCGCCTCCATATAATGACTATCTCAAACTAATGGTTATTGTAGTTATAACTATCATCAAATTTTGTGTTTATTTATTGCCCAATTCTAACATTCCTTTCTTTCCTCACATTCTGTTATTATTCCATTTCTTAGCATATTTTATCTCTTCTATCACCTTTTATTTTGGTTTTAGGTTTAGTGTTTTGGATTTCAATTATCACTTGCTTTGTGTTCATTGACACTTTGATTTTGATTAAGATTCCAAGTAGTGGCCTTTTTGGCAACTATTCCCTTGGATCCGTTTCCTTTCTTGTGTCAAAAAGATATTATGGTTTGTCCTAAGACTATATTTAACACTGTTCCTAATTTCCCAAAAAATTTAACTCACAATATTTATTCCTATCCTATTCGTACAACACATCTTTTTTGAGACTAAAGCCTGTTGTATTACCACAATTAAGGCTAAAATTAATTGTGGGCAAGTTCAAGCATTCACCTTAATTTACTAACAAGTGTTTACACCTTAACATTAGGACATTAGTAAATGCTCAAACATCAATAGCAATGGTTGTAAATCGATCTCCCAAATCAGATTTTATCATTCTTTTGGGTATCTTTATATATTGGACCTTGATATTAGTAGTTATTCGTATCAAGATGGGAGAAGGAGGAAACAAGAAAAGAAAGAAAAATTGAGGAGGACAAGTATAGTTATTATAGATTGAGCCCACCACAAATGAAACAAATGTGCCCCACAAGAGAGAGAAAATGGGCCTAATGATGGGAAAACAAAGACAGGGAAATGAAGTATCCAAAAAGACCATATTGGTGCCAAGGTTGACAGAAAAAACAAATAATGGATGCAAATAGGATCGCAGTGGATAGTTATGAATGGTAATGACAGTTTTTAGACACCCCCAAATTTTATCATCCACAACAATTAGATTTTTTTTAATGAACTTTGTGATTTGGCAGATTTGATCTAAAAACAATTGAAGATCTCTTGGAATGAACAAATAAACGTTATAAGAAAATAAAAAACCTACAACCATGCAACTAATAACTCTTGATAATATTTTGTGATAATATTAACTTTAGAACCTCCATCCAACAACACATCTTCTATTGTGTTCTTCCTAATCTGTATTTGGATAACTACCATATGATTATCTATTACTATAGTAGCCGTCCTTACCTTTGGTACTAAAAAACCAACTTGTTTATCTGTGGTTGCTCTATTTACATTTTGAGGTTTTTTTGGTTTTAATTTCTAACAAAGATATTTCTTTAGCTCTGGAGCTATTTTAAGCAATTGTTCTAAGCTCAAAATATAACTTTTTTTTAGCATATGTTTACCAATGTCCAAAAAAATCTCTTTTATTGTGATTAATTTGTCTTGTGAATTCGTTACTTCTTGAAACTTCTATGTTTCCATAAGAGTAGTATTTGGCATACTCAGTCAAGTTGTGTTCCATCCCTTCATGGATGTGGATGGCCCTTTTGTTTGGGTCTATGTTTTTTTAATCTATTGAATTGTCTCCACTATTGACTTCTTCACCATTTTTCCTTCTCCCAATCAACAACACTCTTTGCTTTTCTTGGCTCTCTATCCTTGAACACCTATTCTTTAGTTACTTTACTTCTTGTGATAACATTAACATCCACCACATTCACATTTGTAGTGATTATTTTGTCTTAGTAATAGGTTGAACCTTTGCAATTGCCACAGATTTCCCATGAAACATCTTTTGCATCTCATCAAACTTTGGACAATCTATCATTTTATGTCCATTCAAACCACAAATGTGGCATGCATATGAAGATGTCTTTTGTGGTTTTTGACTTGGTTGTGTGGCTTTTGTGGTTGCCACTATGGGTTGTTTTTTCTTCTTTTTGCATGTCTTCAGATTTATGATTCGTCATCCCATAATTTATGTAATGTTTGTTAATCTTCCCTATATTATTTTAATTTTCATTAGTGTTGCCTATTTTGTACTATGTGGTATTAAAAGTGCACTCCTTGTTTCTACAATTGTCATGCCTTCTTCACACAACATTGTCGTTTCCTTATGTTGTTGTAATGTTAATTGCTTCGTTTTTGTATTCACAATTCTGAAATACGATTACAAACCAGCTTTAAACATAATAGTCAAAAATTTGTCTGTGGTTGGTACTTGTAAACCATGAGCCAACTTCTGAATCCGCTCATAGTAAACTTCCACCCTTTCTTTCTCCTCTTGCTTCACATTTTTTAACTCCATGTATATTTGCTCATCATTTTGAATCTTCCGATGACATTTACAAAATGCCTATGTAAGCTCTGAAAAAATACAATTAAGGAATTTTGACATGTAATTTTGACACCAGTCTAATGTTGTATCTTTTAGTGTATAACTAAACACATTAATGATATACTTTTAAAATGTTTTTACATTTTTTTATATTATAGAATTGAACATTTTGACATGAGCATCTAGATCAACATCTTTTTTGAAATCAAGATACTTAAGAGCTACCTTATTTGGCCTAACATAATGGTCATCTTTGTCGTAACCCTAGCCTTGGGTTTGTAACCAAGGCAAGGGCTTGCAAAGGTGCGGGCCAAGAGGGAGCCCGGGAGTCACATTTCATGTTCTTGGGAGCGCAAGAAAGTGTGAAGGAATGAACCCCCAGACTCCCAGCTGAGCTCCCACCTTGGGAATTAGAGTTCCAATGGACTCCCAAATCTTCAGAGGGCAATTGTAGGGGTCAAAAGTCATTGGATTGAAAAGTTCTTTATATCATTAGAAAGCTCTTGGAATTCAAATGTCTAAAATGGGCTTGCATGACCCATTTGGGTAATTAAAACACAAGTTATGACCAAAAGAAGGGCTAAAAGTCAAATTGGCAATTTGACTCCCGACCACTAAAAGTCAAGAATTGCCCCAAATTCCTTGCATGCACATGACGTGTCACATATTGTTGGAAAGCTCTTGATGGGGGCTACAACTTTACTTTATAATTCACCTTAATTGGAGGTTTGCACACAAAGTTATGGGCCTCCAAAGTCCTAGAAATCCCAATTTCGAGAATTTCGGGACTCCAACTTGGGAGTTCCAAGACAAATTGACATTTGGGTGCTGGCCCCGTGGCCATGCACATAGAATACTATAAGGGGGAAGGTGGTGGCTTCCCCACGAGTCTGAGCCGTGGTGAATCTTGTGAGTCCGTGTTTGTTTGTGGCTCGTCCGTGCACCAAAAGTGCTCAAATTGTGCACTTACCAACTTGTTGTTTGGTTTTGCAAGTCCATGTGAGCAAGTGACTTGTCACTCTTCTTAGTCCCCATCCTGGAGCTCTAGCATGCCACTCTACCCCCAAAGTGTTGTGAGCCAAGGAGCATGCCCCAACTCCTTATCCTTCCATTGTTTTCACATTTAGGCTCACAGTTGAATCTACCAAGGAATTTGGTAGTGCGTTTAGGAATTTTGACATGTAATTTTGACATTAGTCTGATGTTGTATCTCTTAGTGTATAACTAAACACATTAATGATATACTTTTAAGAAGTTTCTGCATTTGTTTATATTGTAAAATTCAACATTTTGACATGAACATCTAGATCAACATCTTTTTTGAAATCAAGATATGTACGAGCTACCTTATTTGGCCTAACATAATGGCCATCTTTGCAATAAAAAAATTGGTGCAGTTACAACAAATGTTTTTTGATATCATATTTTTGCATTTATTACATTTGCATTTCTGTACCTTTCTAACAACCATTGAGTTCATTGGTGGTCAATATGTAGTCCTATTCACATGAGTAATTATTATCAAATTAGTTAACACCATCTGAGGTGTCCCAATAACTCTAGTAGTTGCCATTGGGAATGCCTTATTCCCACGCTGTTTCCTTTTGTTAAAACTCCACCTGATTTTGTTGCAAATCTTATAATATTCCCCTTCTAGCAACATCCATGGTGGGCACAACAATTGTTTCACCTCTTGTGGTTTTTATACCCACATCAAATGATTGAATAACTATTATTTCAATAGGTTATCTTTGGGTTTTAACAACTACTGCTTCTAACACAATTGGTGAAGTTGTGTTGACTCAATGGCAACGATGTTCCATTCTATGGTTACCCATTGGTATCCTTTGTGGTGTAGAATGTGGATGTAAATACACCTTTGGTATTATGCTCCTAGTTTGAATAGATGGGCAAATTTGTTAACTTTGTGGTCTTAATTAGCTTCCCAAATCCATGTCTTTTGATTTGTTTTGGACTACAAAATTTTTTGGTTCATGTTCCTATGGTTAATACATTAATGTTCCTACCACATTTTATAATTCCACATGTTTAGCAATATTTGTTTTGATGTGAAAAGGCACAAAAGGACAATCCTTGATTGTAGGTCCTTCTTCTTCATAGGATGCACACACCTTTGAAAATATTATCACCATCTCCGAATCCACATATTCATGATCACATGTTTCAGCTATGTACCTTGTTTGATCCAACTCTACATTCCTTTGATGTGACTATGACTGTGGTATTTCATCCAACACATTCACTTCTACTTTTGCATATTCAAATGATAGTAGGTAATTTTCTTCGATTTCCTCAACCACATTGATATTGGTGTTTTCTTCCACCTCCTAATCTTCCACTGGTTCATAGTAATTTAGAAATATAAATTGATGCACAAACCTGGGTTATATATTTCTTATAACATTTTTTTTTCGGCTATTCACCAATTCTGGACTTGAGATTTCTTATGATTAATTAGGTACTATAGAAGTCCCTATTCCATTTTGATGTTTTCAACTTTGAACCATAAATTACGGCTAACAAATATATTGCACCCACGATGTCACGACCCTAACCTTGGGCTTGTGACCAAGGCAAAAACATGGAAAGGTGCGGGCCAAAAATGCAACCCGAGAATCACATTTGCACTCTTGGAAGTGTGAGGGAATTTGCACTCTTGGGAGTGTGAGGGAATGAACCCACATACTCCTAAGTGGATTCCTACTTTGAGAGTTGGAATCCCTATGGAGTCCTGAATCTTCAAAGAGGTATTTCGAGGTCAAAATTCATTGGATCAAAAAATTTATTATACCATTGAAAAGTTCTTGAAGCTTATATGTCTGAAATGAGTTTGCATGATCCATTTGAATATTTAAAACTCAAGTTATGGCCAAAAGAAGGGTCGAAAATCAAAGTGCCAAGTTGACTCCCACCCATTAAAAGTCAAGAATTGCCTTGAAATAAGTGTGTGTAGCTGGTGTGCCACATACATTTGGAAAGTTCTTGATGAGGACTACAACTTTACTTTAAATCTCACCTCAATCAAAGGTCTGCACAAAAAGTTATGGCCCTCCAAAATGTTGAGAGTCCCAATTTCAGGAATTTCAGGAGTCCCAACTCGAGAGTTTTAGGACAAAATGACATTTGGATGTAGCCCCTGTGGCTAATTACAAATAATATTATAAGGGGGAAGGTGTTAGTTTCCCCAAGTTCGAGCCATGGTGAATCTTATGAGTTTGTATATGCATGTGGTTCATCCATGCATCAAAAGTGTTCCAACCATGCATTAACCAACTTGTTGTTTAATTTGTGTAGGTCTATGTGAATTTACATGTTTGTCATTCGTCTTAATCCCCATCTTAGAGCTTTAACATGCCCCTTTGCCCCCCGAAATGTTATGAACTATTTTAATATTTCATATAACCATAATCTGCACTTCAAAATACATTGTAAAAAACTCCAAAAACAAGATTACAATTCATTTCATCATATTTTGATACTTAAAAAATTTACACAACAGTATAAACATAGAATTCATTGCAAAAGTCTATGTTTTTTTGTATTACTAAAAACATGAATCAAAATTATAATATAATTCTATGGTTTGTTGAAAAAAAATCCTTAAAACAATAATTAAAATATGTGGTATATCAAAATAAAGTCTGTGGTATTCTATTGCAAATATCTATAGTTCCTCCCACTTTTTTCTTGAAGACTCTATGTCAAAGGCACTTGTTTTGTTTTCCAAAACTCTCTCCTTTTAAACCATCCCAAGTCACATCACCATGATCAAATCCAACAAGAATTCAAAATTTAAATTAACAAAGTTCCTTGATAAGTCCCTATTTTAAATGCCTTGTTCATCCAAAGTCATGTACTCAACCTACCCCTTTAACATTTTGTGCTTTGCAAATATAAGATTTTAAAAATAAAATCTGAAGTAAAAAGGGGTAATGTTAAAAGCTTATTAAAGTAAATTAGGGTTAGAATTATAATCAAGAATTTGAATTATGTTTTAGAAGGAAGATTTAAATTAATTTGTTTCCGTGAGTAGTTTTTTTGAGTAGTTGTAAAAGGGGAGATAGAAAATTGTATAATGTAAAAAGGAATTTAGGAAATACAATGTTGAACAATTTTTAAAAAAAATTGTATGTAACTTTTGTTTTGAAACATGAAGCACATTAATGCAATTTGTTGTGTCTGATGAAAGATTATGTGTAGGAAGCGCAAAATAGTTGTTATAGTCATGGATTGTATGAATTTTTATATTTCTTCCTATAACATTCAAAAGTATATGTTCTAGAACACAAATTTTATTATAGGGATTTTTGGTGAAGAATTTTTGTAGAAAAAAAATATTTACCAATTAGTAACATTTTTATGATTGGTTAAATTGATAGTTGCCTATGTTGAATTTCCAAAAATCTCATAACCTACATGGATGAGCCAATTATCATCTAGGTAGGTTATCAATCAATAAACATTAATAAAAAAATGTAAAAGATAAAGAAAAGAATAATAATTTTAATTTAAAATTTTTAAACCTTATAATAGACTAATAACCAATAGGATAATAAATGATTATCAACTAGTTATTTGATAACCTACCTTTATGCATCACCAATTATTATTATCAAATTTTCTTTTGATATTGATATTGTTAGCCTTTGTGGTCCCAAAAAAATTCAAGATAATAACCTACCCAATGATTATTTGAAAAAACAATAACCAAGCAACTCTCGATCTCTCTTTAGTTAATATTGCGAGAATGTAGATTAAGAATAGCCATTTAGAACAGCCTAGCTTCCACATTGAGAGGATGAATAATTAATTTCTTCCAAATGATCTATTTGCCTTTTAGCTTTGGAATTAACAGTCAAATGAGTAGGCAATTGATCCATATTGCAGCTTGTCATAATCATGAGGGTTTTCATCACCTCAGCAGCATGTTTTAGTTTTTAAAACTTCAATACTTAAATGATTATTTATTGACAAAACTGACCATAGAGTAAGGTAGTACTAAATCCCAGGTGACTCTATAGAGTTGAACCTTTGCCAGATTTTTTAATATAAATCTCCTTATGGCTTGTATTTGTTAATGCTGAATATAAGATAGTTCACATGCTATACTTACACGGAAAGCTGCTTCCAGTTCTTGCAAATGCTTTTTTACTTTTTGCCCATCATCCTGGCCGGGTAGCTGATGGGTAGCCACTGGGTATCACAGGAAAATAATAATAATAATGCGCATGATTTTTACACCATGTAAAGCCATCTAGGGCAGGCTTTACCAGATTTGGGCCTGCACTCAACTACACCTCATGGCGCCCTTATTCCCATAAAAATTCACCCTGTTGGCCTTACCCTACCCCTTGGCCTTTACCCTATACTAATTATAATAGCTACTAGTGTGACCTGTGCCTTTGGCCCGAGTGTGAACTCATTATAGTGTAGCGTGGACACAACATATGACATTATTTTGCAAGGTATACTTATATCCCATTGCAAGATCTTTCCAACAACACCAAAGGCACATCACAATTCCTTCTACTTGAATTGAATGGTAGACATTCAAGCGTTCTCAAGTCCTCCACTGATTTTTCCTTCCAAAACCTGGTTTTTTGGAATTTATTTGAATTTTCAGTGGCAGAAATTACTTAAAAATCAATATCTCCCACATTCTGAATCCAAATCTTACCAAATAAATTCTATTAAATCGTGCTCATAAAGATCTTTCCAACAACACCAAAGGCACATTCCAATTCCTCCAAAATTTTCAGCTACAATTTAATTTAATTTTCAATGAAGAAATCATTCAATATTCAAGAACTTTTGCACTGCAAGTCCAAACGTCATGGAACCAAGCCCATGCACCCCTCCTTGTCAAGAGCTTTCCAAAAACACCAAGAACATGATCTGAAGCATCCCGGTTCGGTGGATCTCATGACTACAAAACAAAACAAAGCAAAACTAACTACCTTCCTTCATAGATAGATGTGTAGAATGGATTGTTGAGCAGCGTGAGACTAACCAGCCTGGTTACAAGGATCACTACTTTACAGATAGCAGCAACAAACTCAGTTAAGCGAAAAAAGTGTGTCTCGCCTTTGAATCTTGAGAGATTTGGTGTGACAGGGTATGACAATTGGGAAGTGGGCACTTCAATTTATCAGGGACAGAACAACCAATGGAAACCAAAAAATGGGTCAGAACATAACATGGGTTATCTACACAATGTCAATGTCCATTTCCTTAACTGCAATAGTCCATAGTGTGCATCCAGATATCCCAAGATTTCCAAGTTGCATAAAAACAATTCTATAAAAATTTGGACCTCAAAGTTAACAAAAGCAAAGTTCTTGCAGGTAACATCCGTCTTGTCAGAGCCACATTAGCACATGGTTTTGGAAGTTTTGCAGAACTGGATTCATGCAGCCAAGCTAGTTAGCTGTGTTGCAGAATGGGAAGGCTTTAAAACGAATGAGAGGTTCTGTCTTTGAGAGTTCATCTCAACATGACAAAAACTTTTGCTGTACAACCTCCAAAAGCTGAAATGCGATCTTCCCTCATCTATCAGTTTTTTGCAGAGAATAAACAAAATTTTTACTCCTGGTACATCCAAACAAGGTTGCCAGCAAACCACATGTGAAGTACTCATGGAGGACTGGGAAAACCCCTCTCTCTGGAACCACTGAACACCAAGTAATTTTTAGTATATTTTTTCAAAGTTTGATGGCAAGATTAAGGTAGATTTGACTCAGCTAATATCCCAATTGTACTCATTTGGATCTTGGGGGTCACTGTATCTTGGGCATATTTACAGCCCAAATTGAGTTTCACAGTATAGGAGAGGGTCTACTTCAGTGTTCGCTTGGTAGGTTAGATTACTGAAAATTCAATACCAATCAGTTATCAATTTATCAGGTTATCAAAAAATCAATAAGCAGGTTGGTAACTAGGTCAAAAGTCAATAACAGGCCAACGCTAGCATACTTCATCCAAAATGGCGTGCACAAGCCATTTCAGTATTTCAGATGATGATTCTCTACAGTAATACTTGTCCTGGAACAATTGAAGGACTAGCACCCAGCAGCACACAATGCACTGGATGTCTGTTATGACTCAGTTGTGGATGAACCTCAACTGAATTAAATTCTAGTTTCATCTTGGTAACCATTCTGCAAGAATTTGGTCGTATATATAGGTAGATAGGTGGAAAATAGGTGATTAGTAGGTAAATAAATGATTTATACACAGGTATGGGCTACTTTTACTACCTATTTCTAGATAGGTAAGGTTGTTAATTAGTAGTTGTTAGTAGGTAGATACTAAAAAAAACAATTGAGCTAACAACCATGGTTAGCTAGGGAACTGGAACCCAACAGAAAATTGTTTCCTGATCACTTACCATCCATTGTTCATACATTGATGGATGTTGGTTCGTCTGGCCCATAAAAGCTACTATATAAATCGTTCAGGTTGCCACAACCCATCTCAATTGACTAATTTCATCCAACTTTTGTAAACTGAAAAGACATCTCAAAGTAAATCATCAAATTATTAGGTAAAACACTGCTAGAAGGCTATTTGGGTTTGTAACTTTGAAGGAACAAAATTATCCATTACGTAAGGCAAATAAGGCATCCACAAGAGCCCAACACCTTAGTTTGGCAAAAAGAGTACAGCTAATATCCAAAATTAACATTGCAAAAGTACATTGTAAACCCAGGTGTCAAATTACCTTTCGCATTAAATTTTCAAATAAATTACTTTGCTGTAAAATTTTAGATTTGCATTAGGTCAAACATTGCTAGTTTCATTGTTGCTACTAACTACTCTTAACATGTTTAAAATCTTGAGCAGTAAATGTTCAGTTTCACTATTGAGGACAGATTTTCAGAAATTTGCTGAATTTGTTGTCCAATTTGAGGATGAAGACGGAATTTGTGGCAAACGCTAATCCAAATCTGGCCTTACTTCAAGGATAAGTCTAAAATGACAGTGTTTTGTGAGTGTGTTTCATAAAGGCAATTGGAGGCCAGCCTGCCGCAGAAAGCTGTGCTTTTTTTTTTTTCGGTTTTTCAATGTTGCAAAAGTGACGTACATTAATACCAAGATTTTGTCACAGTTGGTTACAGAACAGATCTCACAGTAGATTTTTTTCAAAATCTTTCTATACTGTGACTACTTACTAGAGGATAAGTTAGAAATCTGGCGCAAAAATTCTTCAAAATCTGGCGAATTCAGGTCACTTTTTCAAAAAAAAATTCTTTGTCAACGTTGCTGGGCTTTTTTTTTCACAAAAATGGCGGAAATTCATCAAAATAAAAAACGCTGGCAGAAAGCAGTCACCAGTTATTTCACACTATTCTATCTCCCTTTTCGGTTCTTTCTTTGTAGTATTTGCGCTTCTGTAATAAAGTCTGGCAGGTTTACATCATATGTATCCCATGCCTGGTCCAATGCTGCTCTGCCTGTAAGTTAAGTTTTGGGCCCTATTTTCATCATAGCAAAACTGTCATGGGCTGCTAGAGCTCCGTGTGGGACACAAGTAGGACAGTACTGCAACCAGGTAACCAAAAAAGTATAGGAATTTGGGAAACTGGGTGTATGCACATTATGAAAGTTCATTGGTCCCACCCCGTCAATTCCACACTGACACCCCAAAGTTCCTAGGGGTTTTTTATAACTTCCGCTCAATTCCAGTGATATGATCTACTGGAGTAGAACAGGAATGCTACCATGTGCTGCTGCAGGCTGAAAAAATATCTGATCTTCTTGAGCTTTTCAAGAGCTGGTCCACCCACATTGCCTCTTTTTGCCTTCCTTCCAGTGTTCACCATAGAGTGTTAATTGTTTTCCCAGCCCAGTTTTTAAAAAATTACGCCTATTGACAAAATTTTGCCAAGAAGGGGGAATTTTTTTTGGAAAATTATGATTTTTAGGCGTTGTGTGTCACTGGAACTTGATGTAGTTAAACAATTACTTATATAATTGTTTAATGGGTAAGTTTAGTGATTTATTTTATAATAATATTTTATAATTTAATTTGGTCATGGTGCATTGATTTTCACATATTAATTTATATGAAAGTCATGTGAAATCACATGAGGAGTCATGTGATGTATAAACCTTAGAAAATTTCTTATTTAGTTTCCTTTTGGATAATATATAAGTGAGTCTTTATGACCTTTGAAAACACCTTCACTTGATAGAAAGAAGTTGTTGTATGAATGTAAAGTTTCATGGAATAGAATTATGAAGGGAATCAAGATTGTAGTTATGAAAGGTTTTGGTGTTGTTTATGTGTAGTTCATGGTAGGAAAATGGTGTGGCATACTAAGTATACATAGACAATAGAAAGGTGAGAAAATATTTTTGCAACCAAGAACATAGATTTCTATAGCTATGTAATAAACATACATAGTTTCGGTCCTAAACCCGTTTGTGATTTACATCACCAGTTTTGGTCCCCCTTAACCTAATTTGATAGCAAGTTGTCAACAATATAGAAGGATTTTTAGATTTCATTTATTTGTCATAATGCATTTGTAGCCAATTTGGCTAAACCTTTTAACAAATGATTGTCAACTTATCATTATTCTAAAATGCTTAAAACAACACAGCCCTAACCCCAATGTCCACCCCATGAAGATTTAGACAAAATAAATTGAAAGACTATTCAAAACATCACCACTTGGGTCAATCAACCAATCAAAAGCAATTTTTTTTCTTTCACTAAGCCTTATGAAACTCACTATATTTTAAGCACATATTGTTTTACTGGGCTTTCTAAAGATCGCTGGATCCTCTATAAATTAACACATCCAAACCAATGTTTTAGATTTTTGGCCGCACGCAAATGTGGGTTTAAAAACCAAACTTGGTGGGTCACATGGACTTGAAACCAAACAAAAATAGTGAACCAACACCCATTAAACCATGAAGGATGAATGGTAAGTGGTTAAAAAATGATTTTATGTTGGGTTCCAATTCCCCAACTAACCATGGTAGTTACTAAGTTCCTTTTTTTGTCTACCTACCTAATAACAACCCACAAGTAGGTTGTTAGTAGGTAGGCAGTAAAAACAACCCTTTGCTATGTATAAACCATTGATTTACTTATAAGTTGCCTATTTTCCTACCTATTTACCTATATGTGAGATCTATTTCTTACAGAACTGGTTACCAAGATGAAACTAAATATTAATTCAGTTGAAGTTCATCCATAGCTGAATCATAACGGACATCTAGTGGATGGTGTGCTGGTGGGTGTTGGTTCACTGTGGCCAAAAATCGTACCTAGTGGTTCTACATAGACTTGGCCTTAGAACCAGACCCAATGAGTAGTGTACATGGACCTAGACGTGGCCAAGAATTAGATTGAACAGGTTTTAAGGGTTTTTTTGCAGGGTCCAAGTCTTTAGGGTTGAGTAGTGGATTTTGTAACAAATGTTAGGTCTAGGTTAAAGTTATTTATAGAATTCAAGAACCTTGGTTTTGGGTCTAGGGAATATTTTCAAAAATAAAAACATAATTAAAAAAAATCATGGTTATTTTTTAGTTCATTTAGTTTCATGCTTTCATACCTACTTACTTACCTAGGTAAATAAATAGGTCTTATTTTTCTACCTACCTATGTAGGCAAGTAGGTATGGTAGAAGTAAAATTTAGATTCTTACAAAATATTTCACACTACTATAACAACAAATTTGCATTTCAAAGGCATATGTTGACTATTTGTCTTAAATTTTAGCAAACTTAACACTACAATTCATTCCCACATTAGATACAAAATTATTATATATAGCCAAAATTTGCACTTCAAAATACGTTGTAAAAAATTCTAAAAATAATAGTACAATTCATTTCATCATAATCTAGCACTACAAAAAATTCACATAAAAGCTGAACATAGAATTCACTATAGAAGTCTGTGTTTTTCTGTATTATTGAGAACATCAATCCAAATTACAAGTTTTGTTGAAAAAAATCCCAAAACAACATTTAAAATTTGTGTTAGATCAAAATAAAGTCTATGGTTTTCTACCGCAAATACCTCTAGCTTTTTTATTCTTCTCCCAAAAAAACTCCATGTTTCATCTTTTTTTTTTTTCTAGAACTCTCCCCCTTTTGAACCATCCTAAGTCACATCATTATGATCCAAAACAACAAAAATTCAAAATTCAAACTAACAAAGTTCCCTGATTAATCCCTATCCTAATTGCCTTGTTCATCCCAAATCACATACCCAACTTACCCCCTCTATACTTTGGGTTCCATCCCCGAAAACCTTGTAAAATGACAAAAATGAAATGATAGTATTTTATATCCTTTTAAACATTTGTTTCCTGTACCATAGTGCTATATCCCAATCTACACAGAAACCAATGGTTCTATATCTACGTTTTGCTCTATAGTTCCGATCTCCTCCCCCACTAATTTAGTTTGTGGTTTTATGTCTAGATGTTGTGTCTTGGATATCTCTTATTCTAGTGCTAGAATAACCTCCACCTTTTCTTGTTAATGAATTCCTTCTAATTTTTTTTTTCCTAACCCCCTCCTCTAGGTCCTATGGTATCTCTTGTTGTACCTCCTCCTCCCAAGCTGCTCCACTTTTGAAGTCTTGTGATTCCTCAATCTGTACTTCCTCCTCTTGAGCTATCCCACTAGGCCCTACTTTTGTCTCTTCAAACTAGTCCAATACCTTTGTACTTGTTAGCCTACCACAGATGAAATCTGGAATTTTTTTTGATAAGCTTCCAACTTGTACGTCATAATTTTTTTAATAAACTCTATGCTAAGCTAGATTTTTATCGAATTCCTGGTGAAAATTATCCTTCCATGTTTTAGATATCAACTTAATTTTCGTATATTCTATGTTGGACTAACATTTCTTACAATAAGGATGGAGGCTTTTATTCATTCTTGAATTTCTTTTTGCTCTAACCTTTTTTCTTTTTGGTAGGTGCATGATGTTTTTCTTTCTAATGCAAAGATGCGGATTTGGACTTTTTAACTTCGATCTGGCACAACTCTAAAAAGCTCCTCATTTTTAGTGTCAATGGTGTCCTTTGTTACTTTCCAAAGTGCATTTCTTCAAGGGGATTAGCAAAAGACTGGAAAAAACTTAGATGTATCCAAGTTTCATCGAATAATTTGTGTTTGTTTGGGGATGTGAGCAATGCACTACAACAACGGGTTAGCTCACACACTCAATTTATTAATATTTGAAGGACTTGGATCAAGTTCACCTTGTTTGCAGAGGTCTACCTCATGGGGATAGGGATTAAACATTGTTCATTAATGATGAGCCTAGCAAGGCAATTCGAAATCCAAAATGGAGCGGGCTTTTCCTTGAACCATTCAAAGGAGGTGAGTTATCAAAAAACAAGGTGCAGTGGTTAGACCTTGCATCTCAGTTGTGGCCAACATTGAAGGGTTGTTTTTTGCAAAAACGGTTTATGCCCATTTCACAGTCATTATGCAATTCTCAAAACCATTGTTCAATTTTCAATATTCGTCTTATTCTTAATTCAAATAGTTTGAAGGAAGTTCGAATAGGGATTTAGTGATATCACAACTTCCTTTAGGTGACGTCTTAAGCAAACCCTAAACATGTCCTTGTTTCAATTATGTTTTCCATGTATTTCATTTCACATTGTTTTAGTTATTTGTTTTTTATTTTATATTTTGTTTGTTGTTTGTAGTTTTGGGGAAATTTCAATTATTCATTTATGTTTGGAGTGGATTTCAGTCTTTGTTTGCAAACCATGTGAAGGCATTTGTAGTTTTAATCGGTAGAAAATCATGTTGTTGACTAGGTTCTTTTCTTAGAAAGGCAAATGATGTAGTTGCATATATGAGTCTTGGTCTAAAAGTTTTGATGATTCCTTAATTTTTGGTTGCTTGTAGAATGGAATTTCAATTTTTAGTAGCTCATATTCCAAATTCCTATATGGATGGTGAGATAATTTTTGATAATCATTATTTTTCCTACATTTGAGGTTTATTTTGATTGTTAACTCATGTGGGTGGAATTCATATTTCATATTTTATAATTAAAAAATTCTTCCTACTCAAGATTACATGTTGAATGTATATGTCTTAATATGTTTCCAACTAGGACTATTATACCCATTGGTGGCCACTAGATGATTTTATTTTTTAATAAATAACTTTTTTTAATTGTTTAGTGCCCTACAAGCTTTTTTGTTCAATGGTCCACCAACGGTTTATGAGATACAATAACTTTAGGTATTGTAAATTCCTTTGTTGATATTTTGCATAATTGAATGACATAAAATTTAGTAGATATTTCAAATTGTGTTTTTAAAATTTTGCCACTAAATTGTTTACTTCATGATGTTATGCAATGTTATAGTTTTGCACCCTTCTTTTTATGGTCTTTTAGTTCTTAAATTTTGGTGGCCACTAGGTTTATCTATTGTCATGAATGTTAATTGTTCTCATAGTGAAAAAACTTTCTTATGCAAATTTGTCATTTCAACACTTTGTTTAGTGCGCACCAAGTTGAAGATGTTATTCTATTTATGTTTAAACTCTCAAAATTCATTGTTTTTATTTTTAGACTTTTTCAAAGTTAGGAATTAATTAAATGTGTGTTATATTGTTTTAAATTTTTTTAAAAATGTTATAATAGCCATGGAAAGGTTATATGAACCCACAATCATTTCAAAAATTATGATGGTTCACTAAAATTTAATTCAACATTCCCAAGTCTTATAATATATCACTACCACTAGTTATTGCAGTGACTACATGGTGTCCATATGCATATATCAAAATTCAAATATTATGAATGGGAGTCACCTTTGATTTGCCATATAGGTCAAATTTACTCACCACCAAGACACTTGGAATCCTTAATAATCCACCGTGTGAATTCATAAATAAACACATGCATTAGTCCTTTTGAATTCACATATGTCAAAATTAATCACCACCAATAGTTGGAGTCCTTAACTGTCCACAATGCTTCACAGAAACATGCATCATTCCTTTTGAGTTCACAAATGTCAAAACTAGTCACCAACAACACAATTGGAGTCCTCAACTATCCACAATGCTTTACAGAAACATGTAGATCATTCATTTTGAGTTCACAAATGTCAAAATTACTCACCAACAAGACATTTGGAATCCTCAATAGTCCATGATGCTCCACAAATAAACATGTATTATTCCATTGAATGCAAAAATGTTAAAATTACTCACCAACAACACACTTGGAGTCCTCAGTAGTTAGAAAGGGTAAAAAACAAACATGTATTAATCCTTTTCAACTTCACAAATGTCGAAATTGTTCAATTTCAACCCTTGTGAGTCATCAATGTTGCATAAAATCCAACATTAAGGTAAGAGTACGAAACAATGCATAGGAATGCTCAAACAATATAAGGCACACAATTCAAAGATTCTGGGCTATTTGTGAATAAAAACTCAATCAAAGTCTGAAATTTCCTTTCAAGGTTTTTGAGCACAATTCCATTGTAGAACTATACATCTATAGTTTAAGCACAATTCATCGAATTATGTTCAAAGATCTGTAATTTGAACACATAACTACAAATTTGCACTTTGAACATAATTCCACCATAGAATTGTAGATCTTATATAAAATTAAAAAATTTGAATCATTCACAACATTCGACCTTAGAATCACTCACAATGACCTAAACTTGTTTTTTTGGAACAACACATGATTAATCAACTGCAAACAAAATAAAACATCAAATAGAAAACTTAAGTGATGAAACAAACTTGTGTTTCCATGAAATATTATGTTGGCTTCTCCTCATACACATTTGGTGCTTATCTTCTCCTCACCACCTCTTTTGTATTTGGACTCACACATGTTTCCAAGGCCCGCCGAAACAAAATTATTCTATTGGTTTCAAGAGCCAACATATCTGATCTTTTCTTTTGTATGGATAATGACCAAGCAAACCCACTTGAGTTATTCATCAATTGCAGATAGTGAAAAACCATGGCCACATTTTTGGGATGCACTTTCAAAATTTGAACTTTTTGTCGAACAGAAGTGTTTAAACCAAAATTAACAAGGGTTGTCAAGATGGCATGCTTTGTAGCTAATTTTGCCATAGTGTTTGGCAACTTGACCTTTGACAAAAATTGAACCAAACCATATAAGAACTCTCCCTTTACAATTGCATCCTTGGAAAATCTAATAATGTTTGGAACAACATACTTCACAACTAGGTCAATATAAACCCCTTGAATCACTACCAAGTTTGAAGTAATAGCTTGAATTATAGTTCGAATCAGCCTTTTGATGTCATGCTCTAGTACACATTCTTATTGGAAACAACTTGAAAACAAGCAAGAATTGAAACATTCAAGGTTCATGAAATGGAACAATCGTATTAACTAACAAGAAATCACAAAGGTTGTATGCTTCAAATGCTACAATCACAAAACTATGGTTTGTAACTACTAACAAGGCTTGAAGGTTTTACATGCACTCAAAACCACGAAAGGAAAGGATGAAAGACAATTCAAAATCACTCCATTATATACTATCTCCTCACCTTGAAGTAGCCGCCATTTAACCTTAACCTAGCTGCCACCAAACCCTAACCCTAATCGCCACTTCACCCTAATTTAACCGCCACCAAACCTTAACTCTAGCCGCCACTTCACCCTAACCTAACCGCCACCAAACCCTAACCCTAGTCGCCACTTCACTCTAACCTAGCCACCACTAAACCCTAACCTTAGCCGCCACTTCACCTTAACTTAACCGCCACCAAACCCTAACCCTAGTCGCCACTTCATCTTAACCTAGCCGCCACCAAACCCTAACCCTAGCCGCTGCTAAGCTTTAAGTAGTTTCCACTTCTAAACCCTAACCTAACTACTACAAGGATGTGAATACTATTCATCCTTTTGATGAATGTTTGACACATTCATCAACATTAAGAATTAGAAAGGAATAATATTTCTAACACTCCCATTCTATGAAGTTTCTAATCCGAACATGTTTATCAACTTATATGTCGTTCTTTGGATAATGCCTTGGTAAGCACATCCGCCACCATGTGTTCCATTGGACAATATTCAAATCGAACTTTTCCATTTTCAACTCGTTCTCGAACAAAATGATGTTGTACATCAATGTATTTTGTTCATGTGTGGTGAGTGGGATTCTTGGTCAATGATATCGCACCTTGATTGTCACATTGAATCACCATCATTTTCTTCTCCTCCATGTATCTTAAATCCATCATCAATTTTGTTATCCATATGGCTTCTTTTGTGGCTTGCGTGTTCGCCATGTATTCTGCCTCCGTGGTGGACAATGCTATTTGTTAGAAATACTATTTGTTTCTAATTCCTAATGATTAATGAATGTGTTAAACATTCATCAAAAGGATGAATAATATTCACATCCTTATAGTAGTTAGGTTGGGTTGAATAATGGAGGCTACTTACAATTTGGCAACGGCTAGGGTTAGGTGTTGGTGGCAACTAGGGTTAGGGTTTGGCAACGGCTAGGGTTAGGGTTTGGTGACAGTTAGAGTTAGGTGACGGTTAGGTTAGGGTTAAGTGGCGGCTACTTTAGGGTTAAGAGATAGTATATATTGGAGTGGTTTTGAATTATCTTTTATTCTCTCCTTTCATGGTTTTGAATGCACGTAGAACCTTCAAGCCTTGTTAATATTTGCAAGCCATAGTTTTGTGATTGTAGCATTTGAAGCATATAACCTTTGTGATTTCTTGTTAGTTAATACAATTGTTCCATTTCATGAACCTTGAATGTTTCATTTCTTGCTTGTTTTCAAGTTCTTTCCAATAGGTTATTGGCCCACACCAAGCAAGAGAAAGCACATTATGTTAGAACAAGAAATAATCAAAGGTTTAGTTTGTATAACATAGAAAAAGAGAATCCTTTTGAGGGAAGGCTTTTAGTTTACAAGGTTACAAAGAGAATACAAGTCCATTTCTAAGTGAATGGGAGGTGTGGAAGAGATTTTTTCAAAGTGTTGTGAGTTTTTCAGGCGTGAAAAACTTGTTTCTCAAGTTTTTTGAAAGTATCAAGTTTCAAGGTGAAAGTGTGTGGAAAAGAGTTCTTCGATTCATTCAGAGTTTGAGGTGTGGAAGAAAGCTCTTTGAGTTGTTAAAAGTGTGAAGTTTCAAGTGTGTCAAAAAGAATTTTTCCCATTGTTGCAAGTTTCAAGTGAAATTTCAAGCTTGTGTAATAAAAGATTTGCAAGTGAAAGAATTTTTTTCTTTTCAAGTTTACGTGAGGGAAAGATTTCTTCCAAAGCTTTTGATGTGTTCCCAAGTTCCTAGTTAAACCCAAGTTGGGTCTAAGTTACTCAACAATGGAATTGTGAAGAACTCGGGGCACACTCCCAGCTTTTAGCACTAGAAGGGGTAGAGGGGCGTGCTAAAGCTCCGGGATGGGACTAGGAAGAGTGACAAGCTTCACTTACTTACTCGAACTTGCATCAAACCAACCAACAAGTTGGTTAATTCACTTTTTGGAGCACCTTTGGTGCTAGGACAAGCCACGGGCAACTCTAGACTCACATGACTCACCACAGCCCAGACTCGGGGGAAGGCACCACCTTCCCCCATATAATATACTCTGTGCCTTTTTGTAGCACCCACATTTGAATGGCTTTTCGTTTCAGGACTCCCAAGGAGGAGTCCTGAAACTATTTCGATTTGGACTCTCAGGACTTTGCGAGGTCATAACTTTTTGCTTAGACCTCCGATTGAGATGAGGTCATAAACAAACTTGTAGCTGTCCTTGAGAGCTTTTCAATGGTGTATCGCACTCCTCCTACACGCATTGGGGTTGGGTCGATTCTCGACTTTTAATGGTCGGGAGTCAAATTGCCAGTTTGACTTTCAGCCTTTCTTTTTGCCATAACTTGTGTTGTAGATGTCCAAATGGCCCATGAGAGGCCATTTTCGACATCTACCTTCAATAGCTTTCCAATGATATAAAGAACACCCCAATGCAAGTATTTTGACCCCTATAATTGAACTCTGAAGTTTCGGAAGTCCCAATTTCAGGAGTGTGGATTTCATCCTCACACTCCCTCAAAGTAGGGTTGCAACATTCTCCCCCATTAGAAGAAAAAATCAATGTCCTCATTGATGCTTATAATTTTTTTCAACAATTACAATTGTTTTCTTTCGGATCCTTGGCCATCAAGTGCCAACTTTTGCAGTAGGACCTTGCCTCAAGCTAACTTAGGTGTTCCCAAGTTTCCAACACTTTCTTGGCAAGTCCAAGGGTACCTTATAGAAAATCCTTAACCTTTACTTCGTCAAAAGACCTAAACTAGCCTAATTGACGGAACTCTCATTTGGGAGGCCATTATTTCAACCTTCCCGTCATGAGGAACTCAAGCCAAGTCTAATCTTGACCTAAGCTACTTGACATGACTCCTTTCCCAACCTTGCGCCTTGATCACAATAATCAAGCCTTAACTAAAAGGTTTGTTTATCAAGGTACAAGAAGCGACATTTGGGTTCTGCCAAAAACCCAAGTCCCAAACTACACGATTAAAGTACATGAATGGGGTCATGATTTCCCACGTTGGTTGCCATTACTAACCAACCCTTTGGGATGCACTTAAAGCTTGTGCATGTCCCCGTAAACTCACTTTGCTTACCTCCTCTTTTGGTGTCAAGGTTACTCTTAACCCTAAGGTAGGAGTCTGATTTTGATTTGGGCCTACGCAAGGAAGTTCCATTTGTCCAATACCAATTTTGACAACCCTATTTGCGCTTATACATTATTTTTGTGATACAATTTCTTGGAAGTTTTTAGCCTTTATTTCACTTGCAACTTGATGTGGTACATTTTATGTGACTCCCTGCCCCACTAAAAGACAAGTGATGTCCTCATCACGTTCTACGTCTCTTCTTTGCTGGTCTAGTGTGGAATTCCTCTATGGCTTCTTAGGCATGTTCCATATTAGATTCATTCACCGTAGATGCTTCTATTGGATGGTATCCTTTCCATTTAACTAAGTATTCCCGCTCTTGTCCTCTTAGTTACCTTGATTTGAGCACGGCCTCCATTTCAAATTCTGGTTCATTATGAACCAAATTTGGTGGGGGCTTTGAGTTGTGCTCCCGATTAGGCCTTGAGGCATCGCGAGTGACCGGCTTCAAAAGAGAAACATGAAACGTGGGGTGAACTCTAAGATTTTTCGGTAGTTTTAACTTGTAAGTGTCGGAAAGTTTCTTTTCCAACATTTTGAATGGGCCTACATATGGGCCCAAGAACTTATGACTTAAACCTTCTGGCAATCGGAAATTTTTCATGTTCAACCACACTTCATCCCTTCTTGAAACTTCACCTCTCGTTGAGATTTGTGCACAAAATTCTTGTACCGTTTGTGTGCCTTTTCCAAGTTGGCCTTTGCCACTTCCCATAAGTGTCACCTTTCTTCATTAAGTTGTGTGACGATTGGCACTTCCTCATTTGCATCACTCGGGGGTTATCCATGTGTTGCCCAAGTCATGGGCATAATTGGTGACTTGCCCGTCACCATTTGAAAGGGGGTGGACCTAGTTGTGGAGTGTTTCGAGTTGTTGTAACAAAACTCAACTAACTCCAAGTGGTCCACCCAATCTTGTTGATCCGCCACCACATAATTTCTCAGGAATTGTTGAATCACCAAGTTCACCCTCTCGGTTTGTCCATCGGTTTAGGGGCAGAAAGAAGTGTTCATCTTGAGCTTCGACCCCATTTGCTTCCATAGGGCTCGCCAAAACTTGCTTGTGAACTTTGGGTCTCGATCCGAAACTATGTCATTTGGGAGGCCGTGATGTTTAAACACATGTGTGAAAAACAACCTTTTCGTCTCTTGGGCCGTGGCACTATCCTTGGTGGGAATGAAATGTGCCATCTTGCTAAATTGATCCACCACCACCATGATAACATCAAAACCCTTTGATGGGGGCAAGTTTACCATGAAATCCATGGACACATTTTCCCATGGCCCTTTAGGAATTGGCAAAAGTTGTAACAAGCCCGCTTGTTTCTTCTTGAGTGTCTAATTTTGTTAGCATGTCAAGTAAGTTTTCACATACTCCTTTGCATCGTCTTTTAAGTTGGGCCAACAGTAGGACTTCTTAAGGAATGTTGTGGTGCGCTTTGCACCACCATGGCCCGCAAGTGGCCCATCATGACATTCCTTCAAAAGCACATCCCTCATCCTCCCTTCTGGAACATAGAGCCGATTTTGTTTGTACCACAATAGTCCATTTTGCAATTGGAAGTGTGACTTGGCTCCATTTTGAATGTTTTACCTCACTTCCTTGGCAAATTTGTCTCGGTGGCTCGCTAATTGAACTTCCTTTTGAAGTTCCGTTTCTCCCACATACACCATTTTAAGTTGGTGTTTTCGACTTAGCGCATTGGGCACCACGTTTTCCTTCCTAGGCTTGTGTCGAATGTCTACATTGAACAAGGCCAATGTGTTTTGCCATCTCACTTGTTTTGAAGACAACTTGGGTTAAATGGAAAAATACTTCAAGGTCACATTGTCGGTCCACAACACCACATCTTTGGAACCTATGTAATGGCCCTAAGTCTTGAGACAATGTATGACTGCCCACATTTCCTTTTCATGTGTTGGCCCACCTTCGTTTCGTTTCGCTCAACTTTTTGCTTTCAAATGCCACCGGTCTTCCTTCTTGCACTAGGATTCCTCCAATTACAAAGTTGGAGGCATCGGAGTGGATCTCAAAATCCTTGTTGACGTCAAGTAACTTCAACACTAACGCTTTCACCAAAATGCCTTTCAAGGTCTAAAAGGCCTTATCACATGCTCCATCCCATTCGTAAGTTTTGGCGGACTTTTTCAAGAGGTTTGTCAAGGGTGTGGCCATCTTTGCAAAATTCTTGATGAACTTGTGATAATAGAAGGCCATACCTAAGAAGGATCTCAAGGCCAGAATTGACTTAGGCGGTTCCCAATCCAAAATTGCCTTCACCTTGTGATCGTCCATCTTCAAACCTTCTTGAGTGATCCTATGTCCAAGGAAGTCCACTTTTGTCACCTTGAATTCGCACTTCTCGAGTTTGGCATACAACTTGTTTTCCTTCAATCTTTGGAACACCTTCTGGAGGTGCTCCACCTGTTCCTCCAAGGAGTTATTATAGATCAAAATGTCATCTATGTAGACAACGACAAAGTCATCAAACCATTCTTGGAAAATGTCATTCATGAGAGTGCAAAATGTGGTGGGTGCGTTGGTGAGCCCAAAAGGCATCACCAAGAATTCGTATGAACCATACCTTGTGCGACAAGCAGTCTTTTCTTCATCCCCTTTCGCAACTCAAATTTGGTATTACCTCGAACATAGGTCAATCCTACTAAACACTTTAGTTCCCGAGAATCGGTCAAAAAGATCATCAATCTGAAATAATGGGTATCGGTTTTTCACCGTCACCTTGTTGAGGGCTCTATAATCCACACACATCCTCAACATCCCATCCTTCTTGTGAACAAAAAAGACGGGTGCCCCATAGGCGATTTGCTAAGTTTAATGTATCCTTTGGTGAGGAGTTTTTCGAGTTGAACTTTGAGTTTTTGAACTCCTCATGGTTCATTCGATATGGGGCCTTGGCAAGAGGTGCCACTCCCGGCATCACCTTGATCACATGATCAATTCGTCTTCTTGGGGGCAAGTCCTCGGGCAACTTTTCGAGCATCACATTTGGGAATTCATCCAAGATTTATTTAATGAAGTTCGGGGAAGTCACCAAGTTAACGGCTTCCTTGGGCTCATACTCATCCAACACCCGCATCACACACAACATGTCGTATCCTCCCACACATTTTCTTTCCTAGGTTTTTCATAACATAAAGTGGATGATTGGTCCACCCACACAAGGCACTTCATGTGCCTTCCCCCGCATAATCCCACTTTTGGACGAGATTCTAACTAGTCTATTATGCCCTTCTATGAGCACATTGTTTCGGGTGATGAATTCCATTCTCAAAACACAATCCATTCCACCCAAGGTGGAAACCAGCAAATCCACCTTTCTTGTCCAATTTCCTAGTTAAAGAGGCACTTCCTTTGCTTGTGACGTAGTGGGATGGGGAACCCCATCTGCAAAGTGCACCTCAATGGGTGCCTTGAGTTCCTCCAATTGAAGCCCCATCCTTTCGACGTCCTTTCGGGTTATGAAGTTGTGAGAAGCCCTTATGTCCAAAAGACATAACACATACCGTTTAACAATCTTCCCCTTCAAGAAGATAAGTCGATTGCATTCAACTTGAGTTAGGTTGACATTGAGGGCAATTACCTTAGAGCCTCCATTCCCCACCTTGGACTTGGGACAATCTTTGGAGTAATGCCCCACTTCATTGCAATTGAAGCATGCTCCCTTGGGCTTTCCACTAACTTCTCCCTTGGGTTGGTTCCCTTTGAAGGGAGCCCCTTTCTTCACAAATTTTCCTTTGGGCTTGAACCCTGAGCCTTGGAATTGTTTAGGCTTTTCCTTCCTTGGGCTTCCTTGCCCTCGGTTCCATTCACCCTCTTGTGAAGGAACTTGTTGTCCTTCTTGAACCTGGATTTTTCACCCCATTCCACATCCGAGAAGCCTTCCATTTTCATGATGGTTTTGGATAGCGAGGAGGGCCAATTTTCCTCAAGCTTCCGCTTGGCCCAAGTTAGAAACCCTATCACAAATTGGCACACGCAATCCAGCTGATGCATGTGTCGGATCTCTAGCATGAGTTCGGAATAAGCCCTCACATATTACCGCAAGTTGTCATTTATGGCATTCACAAGGTTGCGAAGTTTGCACCTCGAGATGTCGTCAGATTCCTTGGAACAAATTTAGATTCAACCCGTTCTTTAAAGAATTCCCAAGTGTAACCATGGTTCTTCCCTTCCTTTTGTTTCATTATCCTCCACCATGTGGTGGCGTAGCCTTTCAAGTAGGACTGAACAAGCTCCATGGCCGAATGTCGTCCAACCTTGGTGGCATGTAAGTAATCCTCCATTTCGGTAAGCCAAGAATCCACAACCTTTCGGTCGTGAGCACCATCAAAGTTTTCGGGTTTGGCCAGTTGAAATCCTGCATTCTTGGATGATCCTCCTTTGAGGGCCGTAACTAACTCACTAAAGTTGGGCTTATTCATTTTGAGAAAGACTTCCAATTGTTCCTAGGTGAATAGGACGAAGTTCTGTTGCTCCTCTTCACTTTCGAGTTCATCCTGGTCCTCCCGGGTTCTTGGTTCCTCCTCTCCAATTAATTTTGGCAGGACTATTCGGTCTTCAATGGGTTCTTCCAACATGGTCTCTTGTGCTTGTTTATGGTTTTTCTTGAATGCCATCCAAAACTCCCAAGAAATGAGTCGAGCTCTACTCGAGCTCTGATACCAAGTGACGCACTCCCAAGTTCCTAATTAGACCCAAGTTGAGTCTAAGTTACTTAATAGTGGAATTGCGAGGAACTCGGGGCACGCTCCCAGCTCTCAACACTAGAAGGGGTAGAAGGGCGTGCTGAAGCTCCGGGATAAGACTAAGAAGAGTGACAAGCTTCACTTCCTTCCTTGAACCTGTATCAAACCATCCAACAAGTTGGTTCATTCATTATCTAGAGCACCCTTGGTGTTAGGACAAGCCACGAGCAACTCTGGTCTCACATGACTCACCACAACCCGGACTCGGGGGAAGGCACCACCTTCCCCATATAGTATACTATGTGCCTCTTCGCGGCACCCACATCTGAATGGCTTTGTCCCGGGATTGCCAAGGAGGAGTCCCGAATTTGTCCCGGTTTAGACTCTTGGGATTTTGTGAGGTCATAACTTTTTACTCAGATCGTCAATTAGGATGAGGTCTTAAGCAAACTTGTAGTTTTCCTTGAGATCTTTTCCAATGGTGTATCGCATTCCTCCTACACACACTAGGGTCAGGTTGATTCCCAACTTTTAGTGGTCGGGAGCCAAATTGCCATTTTGACTTTCGACCTTTCTTTTTGCCATAACTTATGCTATAGATATCCAAATGGCCCATGCGAGGCCATTTTCGGCATCTATGCTTTGATAGCTTTCTAATGATATAAAAAACACCCCAATGTAAGGTGTTTTGGCCCTTGCAATCAAACTTTGAAGTTTCGGGAGTCCCGGAGGACTTCCAAGTCCCAATTTTGGGAATGTGAGTTTCATCTTCACACTCCCTCAAAGTAGGGTTGCAATAGCTTTCAATCTTTTGAGAGAATGTTTGTTGTGGCATTTGTGTTCAAAATGTCTTTTTTTCAAATGGGGTCCTTGAAAGTCATGCAAAACTTTGATGGTGATAACTTTCACCTTTGGAAATTCAAAATGCACATGATGCTTTCTAAACATGGGCTTTAGAAATTTGTTGATGGGAGTGCCACCTTGCCAAGTGAAGAAGTTGCGAGGGCTAATTACAACGAGAAGAGACCAAGGCTTTTGCATTACTTTGTGAACATCTCACGAATGCCTAACTTGCACACATTCAATATTGTCACAATGTGAGAAGTGCGTCGAAGGCTCTTTGTGGTGTGCATGAAGCTAAGACCATTGGCAACAAGTTGTTCTTTCAAAGGAGATTCTTCACCATCAAAATGCAAGAAGGAGATGACATGCTTGTGGACATCAACATAGTGAAAGCCTTTGCAGACCAACTACGTTCCATCGAGGTGAACATTACGGATGAAGATGTTTACATGGTACTCCTCATGAGCCTTCCTTCATCCTTTGATAACTTAGTCACAAGCTTGGAATCAATGTCCACAAAAGATGTAGACCTTCAATTCATTGTAGTAAGGTTGTTCCATGAAATGTCCAAAAGAAAAGAATGTGAGAGTTACAAGATTACCGCATTAGTGAACAAAACTCATAAGTCAAATGAGAAGCTTTGTTTCTATTGTAAGAAACTGGGACATTTTATGAAAAATTGTTTGAAGAAGAAAAATGATGAAAAAGAAAAAGCCAATCAAGCTTGTGAAGATCACGAACAAATGTTTGTTGTGGTGTTGAGTGCGAATGATCATACCACATATGATTGGATTGTCGATTTTGGTGCAACACAACACATGACATTAGAACAAGAATGATTTACCACGTACTAGCGCATTTCCCCAAGGAGGGTGTTCATGGGCGATGACACCGTTTTGGAGGCCATTGGCAAGGGGAACATCAAAGCCATAATGCAAGTGGGAGGCTAATTAACACACACAATCATCACCCAAGTTCTTCATGTTCCAAAAATGAAGAATAATATCATTTCCGTGAGTAAACTCATTTTTGAAGGTTTCAAAATGGAGTTTGACAAGGATGGTTATAAGGTCAACGATGCTCAAAGAGTTGTTGTGGCACAAGCACAAAGGGACAAGAAGTTGTACCTTCTTAATGTGAAGGTGTGTAAGGACACAACACACATTATGAATTCTTTGGAAGATGGTGTGATGCTTTGGCATGAAAAACTTGGCCATCTCAACATGGCAAGCCTTAAAGAGTTAGATGCCATGGTGGATGGCATGAATTTGAAAGAAGTGTCGTTACATCGCATTTGTGAAGGATGCGTCAAAGGTAAACATCAAAGAACATCATTTCCTAAGGACGGAGCAACGAGGGCTTCACAACTTTTGGAGATTGTCCACATTGATGTGTGTGAGCCAATGAGGACTACATTGCATGCTGGAGTGTGATATTTTCTCACTTTCTTTGATGATTTTTCAAGGAAAACTCATGTTTATTTATTGAAGATTAAAGGAGAAGTGTTTGAAAAATTCAAACAATACGAGGCATTGGTGGAGAATGAAATTGGTCACAAAATCAAAGTGCTACAATTCGACAACGGAGGAGAATTTGTGTCTAAAAAATTTGACGCATTTCTTGCAGAATATAGAATTCAACGACAAACAAATGCGCCCCATTCCCCATAACAAAATGGTGTTGTGGAACGTGCCAACAAAACCATCATGGAATGTGCAAGAAGCATGATTCTTGCACAAGGGTTGGAACTTGAATTTTGGGGCAAAACGGTGAACGCAACGATGTACATCAAACATTGATGTCCAACGAAGGCTCTTGATTCCAAGACCCCTCAAGAAGTGTGGAGTGGTAGGAAACCCAATGTGTCTCATTTGAAAGTTTTTGGTTGTAAAGCCTTTACACATGTCCCCGATGAAAAGAAGACCAAATTAGAGTCCATGTCCATGCCTTGTGTGTTTTTAGGATATTATGAAGGCACCAAAGCGTATCGCTTGATGTGTGTAGAAACTAAGAGAGTCATCAAAAGTAGAGATGTCGTGTTCATTGAAGGGTCAAAGAAAATAGGTGGTGTGCCCCATCTCGAGAAAGAAAAAAATGTAGTTGTGCATGAAGAAGTGGAAGGAGAAAAACCATTGACCTTAGTCAAAATACACATTTGAGTGAAACAAGAATGGAAGGTGTGCAAAGTGAATCCACACCAAGTTCTTCATCGGAAGAAAAATTTGTTGTTTCCAATGATAACACATATAGTGAACCTTCACAAGATGTGCCGAGGGAAATACCTCAAAGGTAATGAAAGGAATGGCCTCGGGATTGGTGGATTGCTACCAAGGAGGTGAAACGCGCCACTGTTGCATTTTTAATGAGCCCCAAAATATTAAAAAAAACATTGACATGTGAAAATTCCAAGGAGTAGGAGTGCACGATGTAAGAAGAATATGATTCCCTCATGACAAACAACACATGGACTTTGGTACCACTTCCCGTTGGTAGGAAACCCATTTCTTACAAATAGGTGTTCAAAATCAAACAAGGCGCAAATGGGGAGGTGGAACATTACAAGGCCATACTAGTGGCAAGAGGTTTTACCGAAACCTACAGAGTGAATTACAACGAAACTTTTGCGCCTGTTGCAAAGTTTACATCTATTCGTTGTATTCTTGCATTGGTGGCCTCAAAAGACATGGAGATCCATCAAATGGACGTGAAAACTGCATTTCTCGATGGTGAACTTGAAGAGGAGATTTACATGGAATAACCTCAAGGGTTCGTGCACAAAGGAGGTGAACATCTTGTGTGTAAGCTTCACAAGTCCTTTTATGGTTTGAAACAATCTCTAAGGCATGGAATCAAAAGTTAAATGCGTTTCTCAAAAGCATTGAATTTATGAAGAGTGAGGCCGATCCTAGTGTGTATGTTGCGCAAGTGGGAGATGTGAAGTTTTTCATTGTGGTCTATGTGGATGACCTCATTTTGGTGTGCAATGATTAAAATAAACTTTTGCAAATCAAAGAGGAACTCAATCAAAAGTTTGAAATGAAAGACCTCAAGGAATTGCATTTCTTTTTGGGGATGGAGGTGGAAAGGAATCGTGATGAACGACTCCTACGCATCAACCAAATCAAATACCTCAAGGAAATATTGAAGCGTTTTTGAATGGAGGAATGTAAGCCCATTGGAGTTCCATTGGATCCCAAAGTGAAGTTATAAAGGTATGCGAATGGAAATGATGAATCAAAAGGATTTCCATATCAACAAGCAGTTGGGTTTCTGATGTATGCCATGCACACGACCTAACTTGGCGTACCCAATAAGTGTGTTGAGTCAACACATGGCAAACCCTAACATGGAACATTGGATGGTCGTGAAAGAATCTTTCAATATTTACAAGGTACGTTGCAAATGAAATTATAATTCGATGTAACACCATCTAAAGAAGTGCTTGGATATTGTGATGTAGATTAGGATGGTGATATTGAAGATAGGAGGTCCACCACAGGGTTTGTTTTCATGATCGGAGGTGGAGCCATTTCTTGGAGTAACAAACAATAACCTACAATAGCATTGTCCACCACTAAGGCAGAATAGAACGTGGTGTGGACTCACTTTCCATTCTTGTTTCATTCAAAGGTGTATCTCGACTAAAGGTCAATGGTTTTTTTCCTTCAACTTCTTCATGCACAACTACATTTTCTTCTTTCTCAGGATGGAGCACACCACCTATTTCCTTTGACCCTTCAATGAACACGACATCTCTACTTTTGATGACTCTCTTGGTTTCTACACACATCAAGCGATACACTTTGGTGCCTTCATAATATCCTAAAAACACACCAGGCATGGACTTGGACTTTACTTTGGTCCTCTTTTCATTGGAGACATGTGCAAAGGCTTTATAACTAAAAACTCTCAAATGAGACACATTGGGTTTCCTATCACTCCACGCTTCTTGAGGGGTTTTGGAATTAAAAGCCTTGGTTGCTAGGTTAGGGTTAAGTGGCGGCTACTTTAGGGTTAGGAGATAGTATATAATGGAGTGGTTTTGAGTTGTCTTTCATTATTTCCTTTCATGATTTTTGAGTGCACATAGAACCTTCAAGCTTTGTTAGTTGTTGCAAGCCATAGTTTTGTGATTGCATCAATTGAAAGCATACAACCTTTGTATTATTCTTATTAGTTAATACAATTGTTCTATTTCATGAACCTTGAGTGTTCCATTTCTTGCTTGTTTTCAACTTGTTTCCAATATTTCTTGCACACACTTCAAACTTTCAATGAGTCGAAGAACTCTCTTCCACACACTTTCACCTTGAAACTTGATATTTTTAAAAAACTTGAAGAAATCTCTTCCATACCTTTCACTCACTTAGAAATGGACTTCTACTCTCTTTGCATCCTTGCAAACTAAAATCCTTCCCTCAAGCTTTCAATGAATTGAAGAACTCTCTTCCACACACTTTCACCTTGAAACTTGATACTTTCAAAAACTTGAAGAACAAGTTTTTCACGCTTGAAAAATTTACAAAACTTTGAAGAAATCTTTTCCACACCTCTCATTCACTTAGAAATGGGCTTCTACTTTCTTTGCAACCTTGCAAACTAAAAGCCTTCCCTTTAAAAGGATTCTCCCTTTTTTTATGTTATACAAGCTAAACTTTTGACTATTTCTTGTTCTAACACAATGTCCTTTCTCTTGCTTGGTGTGGGCCCATAACCTATTGGAAACAACTTGAAAACCAAACAAGAAATAAAACATTCAAAGTTCATGAAATGAAACAATTGTATTAACTAACAAGAAATCATAAAGGTTGTATGCTTCAAATGCTATGATCACAAAACTATGGCTTGTAACTACTAACAAGGCTTAAAGGTTCTACGTGCATTCAAAACCATGAAAGGAGAGAATGAAAGACAATTAAAAAACCACTCCACTATATATTATCTCCTAACCCTAAAGTAGCTGCCACTTAACCCTAACCTAATTGCCGCTAAACCTTAACCCTAGCCGCCACTTTAACCTAACCACCACCAAACCCTAACTTTAGCCGCCACCAAACCCTAACGTTAGGCGCCACCAAACCCTAAGTAGTCTCCACTTCTAAACCCTAACTTAATTAGTACAAGGATGTGAATACTATTCATCCTTTTGATGAATGTTTAATAGATTCATCAACATTGGGAATTAGAAACGAATAGTATTTTAAACATGTTTTACACAAAGCCTGAATGATTAATGGATGTGAAAGAATTTATGAAAACAAGACAAATTAAGGGCATGTTATTACTACAATAGAAGTAGATATTGGTTAGGAGAACAAAACCTTTCACATTGAAAAATGGTGAATTGTACAGAATGGGCCAAGGCAAAAGACTAATGATTGACAACTATAGAAGCATAGATAATGATGAGAGAATTACATGAAGGACCATCATGAGGGCATTTTGCAATTAAAATAACATAAAAAAAAATATTAGATGTTGGATATTGGTGGTCAACTATGTATTGAGATGTGCATGATTACTACATATCTTGTGATGCATGTCAAAGAACAAGAGGATTGGTAATTCAAAGTCTTGCGAAACTAGTCACAAGCCTTCCAAAGGAACCATTCATGAAAGGTGGACTTGATTTTGTGGGGCCAATTAAGCCAATAAGAAAATATAAGGAACAAATATATTCTTGTTGCCATAGATTATGTTACCAAGTGGGTGGAAGCAAGAGCATTGAAAACTAATATTGCAATAATCACAACAAAACTTATGTATGAGTGCATATGTTAGGTTTGGATGTCCTTTGACTATAGTCATAGATTAGGGAGTTCATTTCATTAATGATGCCATTAAGTATTTGATAGATCATTGTCTATTAAAACATGTGAATTCTACAACCTATTATCTTTAAGGGAATGGGTAGGCTAATTCTACTAACAAGGTATTTAGGACACTGTTGACCTAGTTAGTGAAAATAGAACAAATTGAACATCTGTGTACAATGTTATTTTCATATAGAACTACATAAAAAGGAATAACTTGGTATACACCATATCAATTAGTGTATGGATTACATCCATTGGTGCCCATAGAGTACGTAGTGTCAATTGTTGGTGGAAATGAGAGAAATAATACTTCAATGAGAGTTTTAAATAGTAGAATTATAGAGCTAGAAAAGTTACAGCAAACTAGAATGCAAGGTGCAAAAACTATAGGAATTCAACAATGGAATAGAGCATTATGGAGTCAATAAAAGATTCCAAAAAAATAGTTTAATTTTGATGATTATGTTTTATGGTTTCCAAAGGGCAATAAGTCACCTAGGGAAGTTTATTAGGAAATGGTTTGGACCATACAAAATATAATATGTGTTGCCAAATAACATTGTGTTATTAGTGACCATTGAGAAGTTTGAAACTAGCCCTACGTTAATAATCAATGTGAATAAGCTCAAACCTTACAAGTACATGGAATTTGAAGCTCATAAATGAGAACAACAGATGCAAATAAATTAGGAACAACATGTGGGTGGAATTTAAGTGGAAAATTTCGATACGGAAGAAGAAGATGAAGACTATGAAATATATAAACCACAAATGCAGAAAACTAAAGATGAAGAACAAATGGAAGATCCTATGGTCAACACAATATTGATTTTCGATTTACAAATGACTGACAAGTCCATGAATAATAATTATAGAAGTGAGGGACTTGAGATGCAGAGATCTAAAGATGATTTATCAAGGGTATTAGTTGAATTAACAAAAATATTCGCCTAGTCAACGAATGTATTATCATAGTCAATAGATGAGTTGACATGGTCAACATATAAATGGGCACAATTTGCAGAAGGTGTACAAGGTGAACATGTGGAGTTAGTATAACTAATGTAGGGAGATTAGGGATGTGGAATAATCGAAAGATGAAATTTGTAGTGTTCATTCATAATGATGATGTGAAATGCTTCCATGTAAATGTACAAAGGACACATAAACTTGTAATGATGGGTCGTGTTAATTTTGAAGATCATGCATTAATTAAAAGATGGTGGGCAGGGAAAAAAATGAATACAATGGGTGGGAAGTTCAAGGACAAAAAAAAAGAGGGTAACCATCAAAAGTAATTTGTGTTTGTTACTGGAAGTTGTGCGCATTTTTGAAGTTTTGGAATTCATAACAACATGAATGCAGAGAGTGCAATTGAAAAACTATAGGGAATAACAAAGGAAAAGGAAGTGTAGAGGAGTGAGCACAAACAAAGGCATAAGGAAGAAGTGGAATTGTTGATAAGAATAGAAGTTGAAGAAAAGTTGAGAAGAGCAGAGAGAGAAGGCTGTTGAATATTCAGTTGTTGGTTATAAGGTCGCTATCGCATTCATCATCTTTGGAATGTGTAGAAGGAAAAGCGTATAATGATAAGATGCAATTTGTGTAAACGATAATTCACGATATATATAGAATTGGAACATTTGCAATTAATTTTTTGTGCAAAAGCAGAGGAAGTTGGCGTGCAAGAAAGCAAACATGACCAGAAGCTACACTAGTAGATTTGGTGTTCACTGAAGAATTGAAGGAAGACGAAGCTGTGGAATAGCATTTTGTGGAAGCATAGACATTATAGAAGGACATAGGGGAGGAGAACGTTCTTGAGGTGAAAGTAAAACCATCCATAGAAGTGCAAATGGAAGTATAGCAAACCATTAAAGTGTAGGCGATGCTAGAAGCACAATGAAAGGTGACGGAGATGGAAAGGCGTGAATTAGAAGCTGTAGCAAAAATAAGATGAGCAATCTTGAACATAATTACACTTTTGGAGAAAGGTATTAAAATTCTAGATCTTGAATGATTCATGTGGACATAGATGAAATAAAACTATGATAAACACATTGAGTGGATGGAGAATTGGAAGGATATTGTTGAGGAAGAAGACTGGGCTTCTAAAGCAAGGCTTGTTCCTTTGTTTATGATGGATTGGTAAGCACCAATGCCCAATGTAATGTTGGAATTTTTGAACACATTCTTGATCAACGGTGCATATATCTACTTTGGGCATAAGGATAAGGTGTATGTAATTAGCAAAAAATTGATTGTAGATTTCTTTGGAGTGTGTGTGGAAGGGTATGTAGAAGAACCAAAAGGGCAGTTAGTAAGTCATTAACAATTCAGGCATTATAGAGTTGTAGACTTGCACCTACAAATTCTTCTATAGATTAATGGAATGTAAAGAATTTGGGTCTGCCATACTCTGTCAAATATCTTGCCATTGTATCTATCATTTATCAGAAGGAGACGGTATAGTATTCTAGTAACAAGAATGTTATTACATTAGTGAGAATAGAAAAGGGGTAGAAGATAGATTAGGCACAAATTATATTCAATAGTTTGTGTAATGAGTTAGATTGGCGGTATACATATGTTAAGGAAAATAAGGAGGATAAGAAAGATACTTGTCAATTTGCTTTGGTATTAGCAAAAATCATTCATTATCTATTTGTGCATCAAAAGGAAAATCCATAGAAACCACCAGCCAAGGTTAAAAGAACTAAGGAGGAGATGTAGACAACATTGGAAAACAAAAAAAAGGTTGCAACATATTCTCCAAGAAATGCTCTTAAGAAGAATAATAGAGTTGAGACCATTACAAGTCCATAACATTTCTAGCAGTAACAACAACAACAACAACAGACACAAGAAGGTCTACATGTTATTAGACTACTTTGGTTGAAAAATCGGTCTAGCTATCCACGAAAAGACAAGTCTTTCTTGGACCTTTGAGTTCATCCTTCGCTTACAAATTCTACAATTCCCCTTGTCTATGTCAACCTTTCTAAAGGTTGTATTTGCTATGTTGTCCATAAACTTTAGTCTCTTTCAAGAGTTGCAATTTACCTTGGTTTGCATTTTCACCTTGTTACAGATGGTAGGTAGAGAGAGAATGTGGATGAGAGTAAAAAGTTGATAAAGGAGGAGGTTAACCAAACACTTGATGCCAAAATATCTACCATCTTTTTGAGTGCCAATAAATCCTTCCTTGTTAAGCATTTGTTCATTAATAGCAGTGATGATAGTTGTGAGGTTTTTAAAGGCCATCAATTTGAAAAAATTTAGGACAAATTCATTGTCTTGAGTTTGTTGAATGTATGCAACCTTGTTACTTTGTTTAAGCATCATTTGTATGGAGGTTACAATGACAATATCCTTGAGTTGAAGTCTAAGAATTGTTATGATTTCATTTAGGAATGTTGTTTCCTAGGCCAAATACCTTGTTAAAAGGTCTTTCTTTTCAAGATGTCCATTTCAAGGTTGGGTGTGGAGTTGGGCTTGTCGCATGAATGTAGCAGCCTAAGGGCGATTTGGAACTCTTGGATCATGTTTGACCATGTGAAGCAAATCATTGGTTGGACAACAATGGCCTATCATGTTTATGATCTAAGATATTACAAAGTCATGACCATTACAATTTGTGACATGTAATCTAAAGACGTCAAAGCATAACATATCATGTGGACAAAGTTCAATTGAACAATGCTCAAACATGGGTATGCTGAACCCACCTTCAAAGGCTTCATGGTAGACATTGTGTAAGCAAATTGGAATGTTATTATAATTGTTTATAGGACTATAAGGATGGTGGAAAAAGAACATACATGTTTGTTCCATTGGATTCAATCATTTAATAGGCATACCAAACACATGATTAAACCTAGACTGGAGGATCAACATAAGGTCCTTTACTTTGACTACAAAAATTCCAAGTCTTTGGACAAGGTAGATGTTTCATATGCAACTATCCATTGCTGTTGGCTTTTATCAGGAGCTAAGTTTGAATTTGCTATTCACAAACTTGGTAATTAGTTTGTTTTTTGGCATTTTTACATTAGACAATGGGGTGGGTTTATGGCCCATGTAAGATTTTCCTTTCATATGTTATGTTCAAGGATTTATCTTCTATCGTCTTTTTTCTTACACTTTTGGTTTAATCCACTTTTTTTAGTATTTGTAGAAGTTCAATGACGTTGAGTGGGAAGATATGCTAACTTGCAATCTTGTTGAGTCGGAGCATAATATATGGTTACAAAAGTTAAGAAAGCATGACACCTCCTTGTATAGAACCACCTAGGACAACTATGCTCAAGTTTTTAAGTAGTCCACAATATCTTGACATTACTTGCAAGGAGGTCCTTCTAGGAAAGGCCTTGGTACAAATGAACTCCTTTTGAAGAGATGTTTTAAGGGATGTTTCCTAGCTTGTAATAATTGTTGTTAATTATGTTTCCAAAACGTCATTCACAACACAGACTTTTCATTTGGAGGGTGAAGAGGTGTTTAGTTTTGCCAAATGTAATGTTGACTTCTCACTAAGGGTGAATGATGAATTGCATATTCCTAATTGCATGAATTTCTCTTGTCATCATGTGGCCATTTTCACTTGTCATCATAATAATGTTGACAACTTGCATGTCCATGGGTCACCATGTGTTACACAAAGTATGTTTCCTATATTTTCTCAAGGTGGCATAGTGGTCAGTGAAATTACGTGTGAAGATGGCCTTCGGCATATTGATAAGTGCCATTTTAGTTCTACAGTGCAATGTTCTACATTGCAAAAAACCATTGGTGTTAAGTGCATAGGAAAAATCAATATACATAAGATAACATTTGGGACCTTGGCTTCATGTTATTTTGGTTTTTGGGCCCAATTTTGATTTGGGGCTCCCGAACACCATAAGCATTGGTTTTTTCTAGATGACTTTAATCGTTATGTGGGTGGGTCTTCACAAAAGTATGCTATTGTTAGGTTACATGTCTCGACTATTTGGCTTATTTAACATGGTGTTAACCTCGCTCATAAAGAGGTATCATCTTTGGAAGAAACTAGGTTTTTGTTTGATTATGAATGTAAGAACAACCCCCAAAGTTTATTTAGAGGTGAACCTTCCACTTCAAGTAATTCCAGGTTTGTTTGACTTACACACTAAATGTAATCAAACTTGCAGATGCAAGTAGTTGGCCCACATCTTGTTGTGGCAAAAAGGTGAGAAGGCCTTAAATGTTTAATTTAAAACAACAACACACCAACAACTAGGATGTTAGTAAATTGCTTAATTCTTCTATTCCCCCTGTAGATGTCTAGTCCCTTGGGTATGGATGAATCTACAACACATTCTACGGCCACAAGGATTTCAATGTGACAATTGGAAATTACCCATGTTGCTCTTGCATATATTTCATTGTCATGTTAGCAATTTCTTTGGGTGAGCTTGGAACATGGGTGTAATGTAAGCACTTGTATCATATCCTATAAAACATAATGTATTGTGGCTAGTTTAAAGAGTTCATTCATTATCCCTTATGGAGTTGGGATGAGATTCAACAATTGTTGACACATGCTAAAGCATTTGAAAGCCAATGAGATTATAATAAAACTATATTTGCGTAAGGTTTTGGAGTGCTTATTTCATTTTCACTATTCACAATCTAAGATGCTAGTATTGGTGGAAAATTTCCAATGATGTAAGACTAATTAATTTCATGGTGTAATGAATATCATTTCTGGAATATGTTATATTTTTAACATCCTTGGATGGGCTAATCATTTCTATTTTGGTGATTGTTTCTAAGGTAGTTTGCGATTTTTAAAAGACCCCCAAATTTATGGGTACAAATTTTGAACCACCATTTTCACCCATAAATACCTCCAAAATAAAATAATTTGTGTGTTTTGAAACTAGACCCTTGTCCACATGGCAAAATATTTTGCACACTAGCAAGGAATATTTTGTCATGTCACAAAAAGTGAATCCACATGGCATGAGAATATTGAATGATGTGGCATGGAATATGATATAAAGATTCTTTTTTGTTCACTTGAACCCATTCACTTGCTCACCACTTGTTGCTTGAGGTTTGCTTGTTAGCTTCATTGAACCCTAACAATATTGATAGAATGTGAAATTATGTGAGTTTATAAAAACTGCAACTTAATGATCATAGCAAGCCTGTCGCAACAAGATTTACAAAAAATGCCAAAAAATTGTCACATAAGTTTTTTGAGAGCATAGGTTTTGAATCTTGCTTACGATGAGTTCACACATACTTCGCATAGACAATTCATTAGACATCACCATTGCCACCCATCTCAAAATGCCTTATGCCTCCACAAAAATAACAAACATGTTATCCTAAAACTTGTTGTTTGATCATAATGTTCTTCATGCATTACAAAATCATAGGATTAACCAATAAAAAACTACGTGAAAAAACATTGATGAAAGAATAATGTGAGAAAGGAATTAAGAAAACTTATAACCTAAATCATTTGTTTGTGGTAGCTCAAAGGAACCCAAGCTTTCCTTTTGCGAAAAAACACTTTTAGCTTGTTCTCACATGAATGCACCAAACATGTCCAAAACTCAATGAATAGCCAAAAATGTGCAACTATTCACTACCTGATTCCCCATCCGAGTTGTGCTTGTAATCATTCAAAAAGTTTTTACGTTTTTCATGTTCATAATAATCATCCACAAAGCTTTCATGTTGCTCTTATACTAGTTTATGCTCTTTTGGTATTTGTCGATCAAGGTGAAGGTAAAGAAGAGTGAATTAGTATAATTGACTAGGTTCTTCCAAGATTTGTTGCAAATACTCGTACCAGTTTTGGCACACACTATGCTTTATGTTTAGAGTTTGATAACAAAGATAACATGTTTCATCTTGCATTGTTTCAAAATGAACCATTGGGCGATCATCACATGAAGATGACTAAAATTTGACTTTTGTGCCAAAGAAATCCTACTCCTTTTACAAAGTAAATACCTTTGGCTCATTTTACCTCTTTTTGACCCAATACTCTTCTAACACAAAAGTATTGCTTCTTTCTTTTTTCCTTAACTACCCATTCACACAAACAATGTGTTTAATGTTGTTTAAACACACTTTTGGGTAGAGGGCTTATATTCCCCCATCAAAATTCATGGGGCTTGTGCCTGGGATGGTTTGTGTTTTGAATCATGTAGTTCATGTTTTGCTGTTTAACATCAATGCTTTTGGATGTGTTTTCCTTCTAACACATAACCAAAAGTTTGGCATGTTTTGTAAACCCCTAATGGGATTTGAGATCACCTTTACAAGAAAGTAAGATTTCATTATTATCATTAGCCTACTTCATGTTACTTGAAGTGATCACTTTTTTTTAAATTTGTTTTTGGTTTTTTCAAATTTTAGTCAAACCCTATGATAAAACAATGCAAGGTGTTGTGACCCCTTTCTTGTCACCCCCACAAAGTCTGATGGGGGGGGGGGGGGGGGGGTTTTAAAAACACCCCTTTTTTTTTTTTTTTTCTTTTTTGGTTTTATTTTTAATATTTTTTTTTTTTTTAAAATTTTTATAAAACCGAAAAAAAAAAAATGGAGGGGTTTTTTCCCCCCTTTTTTTCCCCCCCCCAAAGGGTGGGGGGAGGGGGGGGGGGGGGGTGTTTAAAATTCACCCTTTCATTTTGTTATG
>Ga0116227_10002410_pt1 | contig 42617 bp, 19 predicted proteins | sample S1TSphgellanicum_FD_89693 | JGI IMG/M metagenome (GOLD analysis project Ga0116227, IMG submission 89693) | Host-associated microbial communities from peat moss isolated from Minnesota, USA - S1T2_Fb - Sphagnum magellanicum MG | ecosystem: Host-associated > Plants > Peat moss > Unclassified... | reverse complement strand
CATCACTGACCCTGCTCTTGGAAACATCCGAGAAGTTTGCGAGATCGCAATAGCTCCCGAAACCATCTCCATGCCATTCCAGCTGGAGGAAGAAGTCTTGGAAGCTCATTCCGCATTTTAAAAGAGCTGTAAAATTTGCAAGTATCATTAAATGCAATTTGCAAATATTGGGTACATGTCGAAGCGTTCCGAATTGTGCAATTGTGTTTCAATCGGCCTCTGATCGTAGACCGTTTTTGCGCGCGCCAGGTTGTTGATCTCTTTGGATTGTATGAAATTCGGGATTCCGCTACATGTGAATAAAGGTGGGGAAAAAAAAAAAAAAAAAACTTCACACAAGTTTTGAGGTCTCCTGAATCCTGATTATTTGCTAATTTGTGTTTAGTCTTTTACATTTTGCTCCTGGAGGGAGGGGCAGCGTTTTCTGAGTATTTTAGTTGTTTCCTTGGCCAGGCCTTTGAATCTTTTCTGCATCACCAATGATGTACCCTATTATTATTATAGGTACTCAAGCAGTGTGTTTTGTTTCAACAAATTTTGTTGTTTTTTGTGGAAAAAGTTGGGGAAGTTTTGGATTTTCGTCATGTAAATTTGACTAAATTGTCTGTTTTTAGGAAAAAAAACTGCCAAATTGAAAAGCACTGTACTCAAACTTGACAAATCCAGAGCTAGTGATTCAGGCTCCTAGTGTCAGCGTCAGTGTTTTTTTTTTTCCTCAAATTTGTGGGGTAGGTGGGTTGGCCATTATTCTCAAGAGGACTTAGCAAAATTTGGCTAGAGGTCATAGGGGCAAGTAGAAAATTTTAGGATTCCTCCTTGTTGGAAGCTCTTCTCTAAATATGGTGACCTTGGATTTTATTTTTCAAAAAGCACTTGGAGAGAATTTGTAGTGTATTTGGAGGGCACTTTATGTCCATGGATTTTCCCCCCTAGAAATTGGGACGGATATTTTGCCTACTCCTCAAAGCTGGGAGAGAAATTATGCCTACTTATAGATGTAGGATCCCTCCCACTATTGAGGAGATGTACATAGGTTTGGTTGACTATAAATTTTCTCGCATGCTTTATGAATGGTAAAGCCCATGAATGGGGACATTCCCAAAATGAGGGGCCAAACTGGGCAGGTTAAACTTTGTTGGTCACCTTGGATTTTTGTTCCTCATAACGTGGCAAGTTGGGCCCATTTTTAACCCTTTGCACCTTCCTTTGTTTTCTCGCCAGCTAGCTAAACTTAGCCCCCTCCCCCCACCCCTGAAAAAAAACACTGCCTAGTATGACATGTCGCATGGTTGTTATGAGCCACCATGATCAACAGCGTCACAATAATATTTCTGATTCGAAAGTCTCATGTATATGTTATTCCTTTTTACAGGAGCACACACCTTAGGTGTTGCTGAGTGCCAGTTCTTCCTAGATCGTCTGTACAACTTCTTGGGCACGGGGCTGCCTGATCCCGACTTGGACCCGACGTACGGCAATCACCTCCGCAACATTTGTCCCGGCACAACTAACTCCTCAGACCTCTGCTTACAAACGTGGCGCTGGACTTCAGGTCCCAGTTTACATGGGAGCTGAGCTACTTCAGGAACGTGAAACAGAAGAGAGGATTGCTCCGCATCGACAACGAAATTGGAACTGATCCCACGTCTAGTCCCCATTTCCACCAAATCACCTCCTCAAATCTCCTTTTCAAGGTAGCTTTCATCAACTCCCTCAAGAAAATAAGCCAAATCGGAGTCATCACTGACCCTGCTCTTGGAAACATCTGAGATCAAGTTTGCGAGATCGCAATAGCTCCCGAAACCATTTTCACACCATTCCAGCTGGAGGAAGAAGTCTTGGAAGCTCATTCGGCATTTTAAAAGAGCTGTAAAATTTGCAAATATTATTAAATGCAATTTGCGCATAGTATGTACATTTTAAAGTCAAAGCGTTCCAAATTTTGCAAGCGGGTTTCAATCCGCCTCTGATTATCGATCGTTTTTGCACGCTCTAGGTCGCTGATCTCCTTTGATTGTATTAAACTCCGGATTCCGCTACTTGTGAATAAAAGGGAGAGTGGTGAAAAAAAAATCTTATATGAGTTTTGGGATCTGCTGAATCCTCATGATTTTCTAATTTGTCTTTAGTCTTTTTTTCTCTCTCCGGGAGGCGGGATGGGTAAGCCTTTCCAGCACCCTTTCTGGGTTTGACTTTTTGACTGTGGAAGTTATTCAAATAAAAAAGAAAACTCATTTCTCTTAGTGCCTGAATCTGTGCCGTGGTTAGTAGCGTGTTCTACACCTGGATAGTTCGGATTCCGAATCTGGTGTTCTGCTGTAGAACGCAAATTAATTAATCAATTAAAAGACATTATGTTCTTTTGCAGAATATAAAGAACATGTAGAACCAGGCAGGGGCCTGAAAACCTGTGCAAGAAGACAAGAAAAACAGGCGCTGGACAGAGCTTGATTTGGGGGGGGGGATATTTTGCATCTTGCGAGGGGGAAGTGTTTTCCGAGTATTTTAAGTGTTCCTTTGGCTGGGCCCTTCAATCTTTTCTGCCTCACCCATGTTGTACCCTATTATTACTAAAGCTACTCCAGCAGTGTTTTTTGTTGGAAGAAGTTTGTTGTTTTTTGTGAAAAAAGTGGGGAAAGTTTTTCATGTAAATTTGATTAAATTTTCTTTTTTGGAAAAAAAACTGCCTAATTGAAAACAAAAACCCTGTACTCAACCTGTTTTCTGCTTGGATCTCTGGTTTGTCTTTTTCTTCTCTCTGTAAACTGTGTGAAGCTGGAAAACTTTACAGTATTCCAAGATCAAAGAAGGGTGAGTGCAAGTCCCCAGGAAAAAATAAAAGGAAGAAAATGTGGAGAAGAAAGACAAAGTCAGCTACATACAGCATGCCAAATATCTGCAAGCTGTGGTATTTATTGCCTTCGGTGAACTACCCACACGGATCAGCGATTTTTCTTCAATTTTGTAATGTGCCAAAGATAGCGATCATCTCACATGAGATTTAGCAAGAGTCAATTTTTTTTGTTTTAATGGGGAAAAGATTTGAGGAAACTGTCAACACAGTAGAAAACTAACTGAAAATTTGCCCTAAAACAGTAGAAATCTGGTGGAAATCCATTATCACTCCTAGTACAGTAATAAAGGACATCGTCCAGCAATTTGGACTTAACTGGCATCCAAGAAATTTTTTGCTTTACCAACTTTCTTGCAATGGACTTGGTGGTGTTGTGTGGTAGCCGTCGCTTCAAGATTTAGATTTTCATAAACATGAAGCTTATGGTATACTAATGCCCTGGTGTTAATTCTACCATACCTACAACTGATGTTTGGCACTTCTTTGTCCAATATTTGTTTATTTTTAAAATGAAGTTCGATGGTATCAATTTTTTTTAAAAAAATTTCAACAGTTGAGTATTAATTAAACCTAAACCCTAAACTTTCCTAAACCCTGAACACATCTTGTGTTGTGCATTTGGAATAGTGACCCAATTGCTTTCAATTTCAGCAAATATCAATTTTTTTTTTTTTCAACTAGACCTTTTGCAAATTATTTTGTGCAAAACATCAGCAGTGGGTAGGGTACCTACCAACAGAATGGTATGACAAATGTATTAAAGGAGAAAGTCAGGCCACTTGGGTGCACACATATGATCCCTGACTTCCTATTCCTAACTACGTGAGTCTGCAATTCTGACCTAGGCTGATGACAGGGGAATCAAATATGTAGACGATAAGATATATTAAACCTCATACATAAAGTCTAGAAAGGACAAGAAAGCAAACCTCAAATGACATACAACCTCCTCCTCGTCCCTTAATGACATAAGGCAATGCGTGGGCCTTGTACTGAGTCACTTTGTGACGTGTAAGGTGACATATCTTCATGGTTAAAAACAAGCCACGCATCCCATATGACTCGACCATCTTTGAGAGTGTCAATCTAGGTACCAAATGTCAGAATAGAGAGTGTTCAATAAAGTTCGCACACAATGATGATGTGGATGGGTGGGTATCGTAGGTCAATAGGTACTGGATAACGCACGTGGTGGCGGCTGCGGAGGAAATGGTACAGTAGCCAGCATGCTCTATGGGACAGTATTGAGACGAAACGGTGTGTCCAGTCCACAGACCATCAATTGTGCGGACTCCAATACTGGGGCTCCGTGTACTGGTGGGCCGGTGGCTCCTGGACTCTGATCCACTATGCAGTTTGGAGGGTGGACCTCCCATGCACGTTAGTATAGAATACAGAAACAGCCTGTCCCAAGGTCGCAAAAGTCAAGGTTGCCTATGAAAAAGGTTGGTGAATGTTAAATCGGCCAAAGGAAATGAATGCAGTCAGTACGAAAGTACTGCTGCGATTTTTTCCTCCAGTCTGCCCAATTGCCCTTTCCCTAATTTTTTCAAGTGACACCCAGGCATGTTTTGCACTCATAACCTCACATAACATGGCATGTTTTGCACTCCTAACCTCAGATAACATGTCAAAGTAATATGTTATATACCCCTCTATATCAGTGTTTTTTTTTTCAGCGAAATTTTGCTTTTTTTTAACCTAAATTGTGAACTGACAAATCTCGTAAAGAGATTTTATTTTTTTCCTCCCCCATTTCACAAAAGGATCCCTTGAGGGCTTATGTAATATCGTGATGATGAAGACAAAAATAGGTCCCACATCACCCTCCCGCCCCCCTAAGAAAATGACAATTTGCACCACCCTCACCTAGGATCAACATGGATCATCGAATCCTAAGCTTGTAATCCATCAATTTCATAACTTTAATGTCAAGTCAAAATTTTGTTTTGCCATGCTTGGACTCTTGTAACTATTAACACTATGCAATGTGCATTCTGGATCCTGAAGCTTTCAATGAGAAGGACCATCAAGGCCCAACAGCTTGGAGTTGGCATTTCCATTTGTTTTCATTAGTGAAAGTAGTTCATCTTGAAACTTTAGCAATGAGCCATTGAGTAATGAGTTGTGACTGACAGTGCTACAACTGGTGGCACATTGGAGTTGTGTTTTGAAAGTCTTCGAGGCTAAAGCTTTAAACTCAACTCTCAACTTGCAAGTTGTAACCAAACCCTAGCACATTCAAGAAGTTTTTAAACCTTTAAAGCTCCAATTCACTTGTGCTTTTCATTTCACTTTTTATATCTCAATGTGTTTAAATGAATTTTTTTTCATTGTTGTTTTTATGTGTGTTTGTTAAGCTTTGGATTGTGACTGTGTGTGTGCAATGTGCATTGTGTACACACTACACTATGTATGTTGTGAGTGATAGCTATAGCATCCATCCAATGCAAGTGATTTCAATTTTGTTTCATCATGATTAGCACAAGTGATTTTTGGTTTTGTTTCATCATGGCCAACAACCCTATGAATTCAAGTTTTGTTTCATCATAACTAGTGCATGTATTTGGATTTTGATGTAGGTGATTTCGAATTTTGGGCTACTAACACAAGCATTCAGATTTGTGTAGTAAGCTACTTTTCATTGTGCCATCATCATGCCATCATCGTGCATTAATCATAATCATTATAGAAATTTGAGGTAGGGATTTTGGGCTTGACCAATGTTTGAATTAAGGTTTTCTTTTTAGTTCATTTGCTTGCTGGTTTTTTTCATAACATGGCTCTTTCGATGTTATCAAGCAATTTCAAATTTAAATATTTTTTGGTGCCCGAATCCCCATAGAAGGTTTCATACCCCCCATTTCCAACGTTGTTTCTTTTAATGTACCTAAATCAAACAACACTGGTAAACAAAAAACCTTTCCTTATGCCCTTGAATTACAATCTTCTTCACTTGAAATATTTGTTGTAGATTCAAATGCCTTGCTTGAAATTATTGTCATAGATGTTGATGATGAATGTGTTCCTCCTCCCAAAAAACCTAAATAAGTTGTTGATGTTAACCGCAAATTTCAACAGATTTGGGTTGTGAAAATGCTATGGGTAGAACCCATTTTTAACGAAGTTGGGTTGGTTTCTACTGTGAAATGCCATGTTTGTACTAGAATTGAAAGGAAGGAAAAAAATTTGGTTATTAAAAAGGAGTCTATTGATAAACATGCAAGTAAAAGGAAGGGTTTTGATGGTAAATGGATCATGGATCCAAAATGTTTGCATGTTAAAAATGAGATTTTTTATTGTTCAACTTTTTATAACCATTATTCTCCAACAACTAAATAATGGTCAAACAGTGGAGGACAAGTGGAAATTTGTTCAATTTGCAACTATTTTCAACTTATTGAATAAAGATAAGCCAATGGTTAACTGTGAGGATCTCCAGCCCTTGTATGAATTTCTAAAGTTTCGATCTAATCCAAAGAATCTAAAACACTTGTCTAATGGGGTTAGTTGGGAAATTACAAAATACATACAAAATGAAGTTCTAAAAGCTACTAATGTCGCAACCCTATTTTGAGGGAGTGTGAGGATGAAATTCACACTCCCAAATTTGGGACTTTGGAGTCCTCCGAGACTCTTGAAACTTCAAAGTTCAATTTCAAGGGTCAAAACACCTCGCATTGGGGTGTTCTTTATATCATTGAAAAGCTATCAAAGTGTAGTTGTCGAAAATGGCCTTTTATGGGCCATTTGGACATCTGTAGCACAAGTTATGGCAAAACGAAGGGCCGGAAGTCAAACTGGCAGTTTGACTCCTGACCACTAAAAGTCAGGAATCGACCCGACCTTGATATGTGTAGGTGGAGTGCGATACACCGTTGGAAAGCTCTCAAGGAGAGCTACAAGTTTGCTTTAGACCTCGTCCCAATCTAAGGTTTAAACAAGGAGTTATGACCTTGCAAAGTCCCGGGAGTCCAAACGGAGACAATTTCAGGACTCCTCCTTGGGAGTCCTGAGACAAAAAGCCATTCGGATGTGGGTGCTATGAAGAGGCACAAAGTATACTACATGGGGGAAGGTGGTGGCTTCCCCCGAATCCGGGCCATGATGAGTCATGTGAGTCCAGAGTCACTCGTGGCTTGTCCTAATACCAAGGGTGCTCCAGAAAGTGAATTAACCAACTTGTTGGTTGGTTTGATGTAGGTTCGAATAAATAACTAAAGCTTGTCACTCTTCCTAGTCCCATCCTGGAGCTTTAGCATGCCCCGAGTTCCTCACAATTCCGCTGTTGAGTAACTTAAACCCAACGTGGGTCTAACTAGAAACTTAGGAGCGCGTCAATTGAACTTGTCCAAAATTCCAATTTTATTTTTCTTTTTTATGATGAGGTCATAACCATGGATAACACAAATTGGGCAAATTTGCATGGTTACATTGTGCAAGATTAATGTCGAATACCATTATTGGATTCATTCATGATTGGGGTACACAAAAGGAATGTCTTGCCCCAAAATCACTCTCAAAATAGTACTTTGAATGACCATTACATTTACCAAATAATTAATTTGGTAGATTTCTCTTTTTCATTAAATAAGCACACTTTTTTATATAAATGGTGGTGAGTTTTTGTGATTTGGATGATAAAACATGTCATTACATGTCTTGAAAGACGGCTCAAGAATTGTGTCCCACTACATAGTTTTATAAAAACAAATTCAACAAGACTAACAATATTTGTTCAATTGTTCCATATTTTAACCACAAATAGCATAAAGTATGTTCTATATGATGGCAAAAAAAATTTATATGATAAATCACCAAAATTTGTGGAATTCATGTTAGAATCTTAAATTTTTTCATAAAATGAATGTATTAATAAGGACAATCAAATTAATTTTGTTAATTAAAAATTTACATTCTAGAGGTTTGGAAGAATATAAGAAACATGGGTGGAAAAATAAGGGCACAATTTAATGTTTTTGATAGGGTTTTGACACTCCAAATGAAAGCATGTCATTCTAAAATGTCTATGTAATCCTACATTCCTTTTTGGTTTATACTTGAACATGACATTCAAAATTTGTTCAATTGATTTGAATCATTCATTATAACATTTATTGGTTGAAAGACTAAACATACATATCCCCTTTTCATTGTTTAACATCTCAGAACATTCATTTTGCTAAATCTCTAGTTTTAGACTTAGGACATAAAACAAATGGGTGTCATGGTTTCTATTGTGGTACCCCAACTATGAATGCACCCTATTGTTGAATGTGTAGTGAGTGTTTTTTGAATCTAGTGCTAATAACTTGACTTTACTAATCATGAATTCCTTGATTTGAATCTAGTGCTAATAGTTTGACTTTATTAATCATGAATTCCTTGATGACACAAAGAGATCTTAAACAAGAAAATTTAACCTCAAAGCTAGTGTGTTTTGGTGTTAATGGGCTTAGCACCTTCCAAGGCATTAGATCAAGAATGACAATCCAAATCTAACGTCAATATGCTCCATTTGTTGTTAATGTGCATTGTATGGCACATCAAACCACTCTTGTAATACAAACCCTCTCAAACCTACCTTTGGTTTCTCACATTGAAAATTTGTTACAATGTTTATATGGTTATTTCAATCATAGCCCCAAAAGGCATTTCAAATTTACCAAATTTGTAGAAATCATGGAAACTAAAAGCAACAAAATTATGCGAAGCATTAAAATAAAATGGATTTCTATGATCAATCCTATCAAGTGCATCTTGTCTAAATACTGCACTTTCTTCATGAAAATGACTTTAGATGCACCCATAATATTTTTTTCCAAATCTAATTTGTATGTGATTTCATAACAACAATGAAGATCTATGAAAGGGATGTGTATCGCATGTTCTATGACTATCAGTCCTCTTTTTAAGATAATGTGTTGAATAATTTCACTGCCTTGATCAAAGTGCTCATGAGAATATTAATCTCCATTGGATTACAAATTTAAACACCAAATTGATCATCTAGCTTTTGAATTTACTAAGCAACACATGTGGGCAACATCTTTAGATTAGATCAAGGCATTAATTTTTGTTACAAGGAAAATATATGGAGATGTTACATTTGTCAAACAACAATATCAAGAAGGTGCCACTCAATCTATTATTAAATTACAAAGTTGATTCCTTACTCAAGATTTTATGGATGCATTGGGTAATGTTTACCCACAATATTGGCTACAACTAGAATCTGAAAAAAGTTCAATGTTCATTTGGCAATCATCAAGGCAACCCTTTGTCAACCTAAAAAGGTAGGACCTAATGAGGTATGGGTTTTTGGCTTATTTTCAGTTGTTGTTAACCTTCAAAGGTCTTTATTTGTGCTTAGCATGCATGATAAACAATGTTAAGTTGGCAATGCAGAAATGTCATGACGTAAAATGTCATGATGTTTGGTGTCATAAGGGTGTAAATCCATAGTAAACTTTATTGAACAAAAAGATTAAAATCAGTCAAAGGTAGAAACTAATTAACCAAAAAGAGATGCATGCACATATATATACAATGCACAAGAGGAGGCTAAGATGAAATTCTCATGTATAATTAAATTGAATCGAAAAGAAGGAAAGAAAACGTAGTGTATATAAATGGTGGCTATGTAATAGCCACTATGAGCATCTAGAAATCTAGTCTGATTATGGAGGAAACTTTCTTTAACAAAGGAATTTTAGAAAAACTAACAAGAGAAGGGAAGAGCTTGGCCTTTTATGCAACCATCAACAAAGTTAAAACCCTAAACAAGCCATAACCCTATAACACCTAAAAGTGTATAGTAACCTAAGAATGTACATTAACCCTAAAGGCATGATTGGCATGCATGTAACCGGCCGTCATGTAGGAGGCCATGCATACGAGCATGACAATTGTCATGACGTGTAATGTCATGACGTTCAATGTCATAAAGGTGTAAATCCATAATAAACTTTATTAAAAAAAAAGACTAAAACTAGTCAAAGGTAGAAACTAATTAACCAAAAAGAGAGGCATGCACATATGTATACAATGCACAAGAGGAAGCTGAAATGAAATTCTCATGTATTTCCCCCTAGACTTGAGCTGGGAAAAACGTGGCATGGTTTAAATAAAAATCAAAGTGCTGCAAGAGAACATGATGAACAATACCAAATGTTGGTAGGAACTTGAGTGAGTTTTAGCTTGAGGCATAATAAATGGTATCCATCATTACAATTATCGCAAAACAACATCTAATCAACATCATCTGTCCTCTAACATACGTGACATGGATAGTCAAATGGAGGAATCCAAGTTGATGTGATGATGGTAGGATTCAAGTTCGGCAAGTAGTAGGGCACATAATTTTTGGAATGATTTTGAATTGTACGTCCGTTAGCTCTTTGCAACTCCAACACACCTAAAGGCCTAATCGCCTTAATCCTCAAAATAGTGTGACTGGAAAAAGTGTCTAGAGTATCATTAGGTTGCAACTAAAGATACACAAAGTCCCAACATCAAATTATTTCACCTTAGGTTTGTAACTGCCACCTCGTGTGTGTGCATACTATAAAGTGTCTCAATGTTGTGCAATGGACAAGTTTTCCATGGCCATGGGCATAACCTTCCTGAATAGAACAGCCCTCTTTGCAATGACGTTAGCCCAAGTGGCTGGGGAATCCAAGTCCACAACCTAGTCCATCTGACCAACAACGGAAAAGGGTGGAATGGGATGTCTCCCAAAAAATAGAAAGTAAAGAGCGAAATGAGACAAAGAAGCATGTTTGGACAACCTATAACCCATGGTGATGTAAGGTAAGGCCAGGTCCTAATCCTTTTTGTTCCCAATGAGGCAAATTTTTTGAAGTCCTTTCTTGCATGTTTAAACCATCCTTTCTACAAGGCCATCAACTTGGGGATGATCCTTTGAAGTCCGGCGATGGTCAATGAGAGCATGATCAAATAGGACTTGGAATTCTCCTCTAAATTCTAATCCTTGATTAGTAAAGCACTCAGCACAAGCCCCAAACCTACTTAGGACCTGTTGTAAGAAAGCCTGGCTGGTGCTATGTGATGATTTGTTTGATAGTGCAACAAGCTCAACCCACTTTGAAAAATGCTCAATCATAATCATGATGCAAACATTACCCCTGGAGGTCTATGGTAACTCTCCAGCTAAATCACACGACCAACGATAAAACATGCCCTAAATAAGGAGTGGAAAAAGCATGAACTTTTGAGAGGAGAAGTTCTCATTTTATCACATTGTTCACACCTAGCAATGATGTCTTGGACTTGAGCATACAGACCTCTTGAAAGAAGATAATTGCATTCTTTAATCCAAAAGGTATCACAAGCCATTCCCATAACTTGTTTCCATGGAATGTCTTTTTCTTATGACCTTTCGCAACAAGCACAATCTATTTGAAGCCTTGCCTTAGATCCACAATTGTGAAGATGTTTGAATCTTCAATGTTATCAAACAGTTCTTCAGGGATGGGCATGGGGTCCTATCCTAAGGTGTAACTAGGTTCAAAGGCCTATAATCCACGCACATCCTTTTTTCAATCCATAATCCAACTAAATATTTTTTTGCTAACATTATTATAGTGGCTACGAAATCAAAACTTGATGGTTGAATGAGACTAGCCTCATGGAGCTCTTTGCATCTTTCATCTACCAGTTCCCACTCATATTTGCTTAACCTATGCCTCCCCCAATAGATGGGTGTCTCATCTATAAAGTCTATAGAGAACTGCATGGTCTTACACCTACTTAAGTCTTTCAATCAGAATGAGAACACATTTTCATACTTAATTCGCAAGTTAATGACCTAGTTTCTTTCCTTCTTGGTGAGTGGTTCCCCATAACGAAAGGGTGGTTGGAAACGCATGGAATGGAGTTGAAAATTGTGTTTAAAGAACCTAGTGTACTGGGTTCTCCACTATCCAACTGTGTAGATTCGTAGAAAGTTGTAATTGTTTCTCTAAAAGCTGATGTACCCCTAGGTGTATCAGAACAACTTGAGTCAAATTACATGGTACCTCTTCCCCCCCAACACTAAAAGTGAAGTGTAGAATGTTTAAGATAGGCAAGTGTACTTGGTTGGGGTGTCATGTAGTTACATTGCCAAAACTGCAAGCTAATTGAATCAGTGCTAATGTTGTGTACATTTGAAAGAATACACAAGTTACAAACAACCATGTAAAAGAGTTCATGTCCATGCCTCTCCCTAGTAGAACGTTACGCTTTAATCTAATCACCTTGGTGTGACTAGTGATGTCAGTTTGGAACCCCATAGCCCTTTCTCTTTCTTCTGGGTTTGGTTCATCCCAAATGGTTAAAGCATGATGATACACCAGGCCTGGTCCATCTCCTTGAAATGCATGTGCTCCTAGGAAGAAAACAAAGGTGGGCCAAGCACCTCTTGGTTTTCCTATTATGTTCACAAGAAACCAAGGAGGTTTCTCTTGCCTTGTAACTGGTTGTTAAGAATTCTGATCATCCAATATGTGAGAAACCTATAGGTTGGGGTCTGTGATGGTGTATCTCAGAACCAATTGTAGAACTGAAAATGGTGCAAGGTTGGTCCACCAATTGTGAAGCTGGTGCGCATAGGAACCGCATTGTGCCTCATTAAGTATGTATGGCTCTCCAAGGTAATGTTTGACTAGCGTGTAATCTTCCTGGACTTTCTCCCTTTAGTCAGGCTGAAAAGGGGTGTTCTCAATAACATAACCAAGCATAGGAAAAATGGATTGAGCCCAGGTGATCAATCATACCATGTCCATGAAGAGATCAAATCTTGTGTCATTCAAGCCTTCTCCTAATCCAACCACTGAAAATCCTTAACATTCCCAACCTAAAATGATGAAGTCCACAGGGCCAAATAATTCCATATGCTTTTTTTGAATTAGTTGTATGTTAAAAGGCAAGAAAGTGAAACTGGCCATCCATGCGGTGGTTGCAAACTATTGTGGAAATCTGGTTGTGAGTACCATCATTCTCGATGCCACCACTTGCCTTGCAATAGGATCAATGTCTACGTAAAAATACCTCCAAACCACCACCCCTCATTATAATAAGGCTTTGAAACTTGTACCAATACCACCAAGGAACTCTAGTAATGTAATCCCCTCCTTAGGCGGTGTCGAGGTGATTAGCTGACAAAGTATATTGGCTTAATCGATTCACCATGGCTCTCCATGTTCTCAAAACTAGACAGAGCTTTGACAAAGGCCTTGTGGGCTGCTTTGAACCTCTGTAAAACCTCTAGTCCATGTTGAATGTCAATAGGAACCACCCTCAAGCTTTCGATAGCTTGGGTGTAAGCTATCTCCTCTTCATCTCCCTCTATCCACTTGTGGCTAGCTTGTTGGATGTAAGAAATAGTGTGTGCTTCCTTAAACATACAATGGTGAGCCATAAGACTATGGTTCTCATGTAAATGAAGGGTTATGTATCCTAGGTGGTGGCCATTAGTCTCACAATCCATTCGGTAGTACGCATGTTCAAACTAGTTGTTAATTCTGAAACCTGGTGGAAACAAAACTTCTTGCCCAATGAGCACATTGTAACTGGTGGCATTGGTGACTAAACATCTAACCTATAGGCAAAGCTCCTAACCTATACCTTCATTGAAGTTAAGTGTAATCAAATCCGAATTCTCCCCAAATACCTCCTCTATTGTCGCAACCTTAGCCTTGGGCTTATGACCAATGAAAGAGCTTGCAAAGGTGCGGTCCAAGAGTGAGCCCAAGATTCAAATTTCATGCTTCCAGGAGTGCAAGAAAGTGTGAGGGAATGAACCCCCACACTCCCAAATGAACTCCCACTTTGAAAGTTGGATCTTCAGAGGGCAATTTCAGGGCTCAAAACTCATTGGATTAAAAAGAATCTTATATCATTGGATATCTCTCAAAACAAAGATGTTTAAAATGGGCTCACATGACCCATTTGGACACTTAAAGCACAAGTTATGGCCAAAAGAACGGCCGGAAGTTAAATTGGTAATTTGACTCTCGACCACTAAAAGTTAGGAATCGCCCTAATCTCTTTGCATGTAGGTGGCGTGTTACATACCATTGGAAAGCTCTCAATGAAAGCTACAACTTTGCTTGAGACCTCACCTCAATCAAAGATTTGCACACAAAGTTATGGCCCCCAAAATTGTAGGAGTCCTAACTTTGGGAATTTCGAGACTCCCACTTGGGAGTCCCATGACAAAATGACATTTGGGTGCTGATCCCATGGCCAAGCACAGAGTACACTATAAAAGGGAAAGTGGTGGCTTCCCCCAAGTCCAGGATGTGGTTAGTTTTGTGAGTTCGTGTTTGCATGTGGTTCGTTTGTGCACCAAAGGTGTTCCAACTACACATTAACTAACCTATTGTTTGGTTTTGTGCAAGTGTGTGTGGGTAAATGACTTGTTTATCAATCTTCCTAGTCCCATCCCAGAGCTCCAACACACCCCTCTATCCTCGAAATGCTACAAGTTAGGGAGCCCACCCCAACTCCTCCTTTCGTTGTCTTCACGTTAGGACTCGCAATTGCGTCCATCAAGGAGCTTGGGGGTGTGTCATCTATGCTCCACTAGAGGCGCGAATTTGCCACATAGATTTCCATAATTTAGATTTCCATAATTTATAATCAAACATGCCCATTTTCTTGGCAAATTGAACTCCAAGAATCATTAGTTATGCACATGTTTCAAAAAGTACCACTTTGAGTGTATGTCCTCTTCCCACCTAGATTATTAACTCAATATTATTGATAATGGCAACTCCAGTGGCGATGGAAGTTCTTTCACTAGGCACCACCTTTGAAAATGAATGAAAGGCTTTGTGGAGAAAGTGACACACTCCCAACCTCCTCAAGGGATTCAAATTTGAGTCTAAGATGAAAACAACAAAAGAATAGGAAGTACGTTCCTTGGGGCACGCTCCCTAGCTCGCAACACTTTGGGGGTAAAGGGGCGTGCTGGAGCTTTGGGATGTGACTAGGAATATTGATAAACACTTCAATCACTCACATAGACCTGCACAAACCAAACAACCAATTGGTTAATGCATAGCTAGAACATTTTTAGTGCTAGGATGAATCACGGGCAAACTCAGACTCACAAGACTCACCACGGCTCGAACTTGAGGGAAGTCACCACCTTCCCCCTTATAGTATACTTTGTGCCTCTGCAAGAGGCCCACATCCAAATGGCATTTTGTCCCGGGAGTCCCGAAATTCCCAAAGTTGGGACTCCCATGACTTTGGGGGCCCATAACTTTGTGTGGAAACCTTCGATCGAGATGAGGTCTAAAGCAAAGTTGTAGCCCTTGTCAAGAGCTTTCCAACGATATGTTTCACGTCACCTGCACACAAGCAAATCAAAGCAATTCCCGACTTTTAGTGGTCGAAAATCAAATTGTTAATTTGACTCCTAGCCTTTCTTTTGGCCATAACTTGTGTTTCAGGTATCCAAATGGGTCATGCAAGCCCATTTTAGACATCTACGTTCCAAGATCTTTTTAATGATATAAAAAAAAAATTAATCCAATAAGTTTGACCCCTGAAGTTTCCCTCTAAAAATTCGGAAGTCCATTGGAACTCCAACTCCCAAAATGGGAGTTCACTTGGGAGTGTGAGGGTTCATTCCCTCACAATCATTTGCACTCCTGAGAGCATGAAATGTGACTCCCAGGCTCACTCTTGGCCCGCACACTAGCAAACCCTTGCCTTGGTCGCGAGCCCAATGTTAGGGTTACGACAATGCACTTATATCAAGAAATACCACTCTAGGTGTATGTCCTCCCACCTAGATTATTGACTCAGTATTGTCGACAATGGCAACTCTAGTGGCAATGGAAGTTATTTCACTAGGCACCACCTTCGGAATTGAATCAAAAACTTTGTGGAGAGAGTGGCTATCCACAACGCCTTTGTTGAGTAACAAATTCACAAGTGAGATGTTCTTAGCTCCCTTCTGATATGTGAATGTAGAATCAAAGGTAAGAGAGCCCACTAGTTAGCCATGTAAGAACTAGTGACCAAATTACGAACACCATCTACAACACATGAGCCAATCGAATGTCTCTCTAAAGTGTTGGATGGGACCCTTGTAGCATGTGGATCAGGGATTAGTAGAGGACTTGATGTAGTGTTCAGGGTATCCTCTAATGCTGTAATTATGTCCCTAGTGCTTAGCTTCAAATATTGAAAACTAAACAACGGTGTACTCACAAGCTTTTACACCACTTCACGCATTTAAAATTAACACTCCATAAGCTGACCAGTGGAAAATTATGTGTTTTCTTAATGTACATGTACTCTTAGGACATGAGAATTTGATGCCCTAACAGCTTGTGGTGTAGTAGTATCCTCCCCCCTTGCCAACAAGGTGCGTTCTTTTTGTGTTGAGAGGATGAAAAGATTGTGGCATGACTGTTCGAAATCCTTTAGCCATGGTAATAAGACTTGAGCCGGATGCGAGTCCAACAGTCTGAATTACCTGCCTAGTGGCAAAAACTTTAGGTGCCACATTAGCCTCTTATGCCACGAAGTAGGAAGGGCAAAAAGAAGTGCCAAATTCTGATGTGAGACTAGAATTATGTGCACTAGAAAGAACATACTCCCCAACCATGGCATCGTGTGAGAGGCCATAGAACAACCTAAAAGGTCCTTCCTGTGATCCTGAACCCTGTACAGGTTGGGCATGACTAGCTAGTTGGGAAGACTTATCTTTCATATTAACAAGTTGGGCCTTCAATGATTTAAGTTCATTTTGCAAAATTTGAATTTGAACGGCATGGGCTTGAAACACCTCCCTCTTGTCAACATTGTGTTCCTTCTTCTTAGCATTCTTACTCGAATTACCCTTGGTAGGGAAAGCATGAGTGGAAGGTTGAAGTGCCTTTACTTTTGGTTGAAGGGCAACGGAAGATGTTAACAAATTTTGCCATGGTAATCAAAGTTGCTTCCATTCCGGGAACTTAGCAAAACAAACAGCTTCCTGATGTCCTTCTTTCCCACAGTAATCACAAAAGAAATCCTCGGAAGGAATGTTGGAGTCACTAACTTTGTGGGCAGGATTACCATTTGCAAGAAAGTAGGATGGGTGTAGCCGAATACACCGCTTTAGCCCTTGAAGAAGAATGTGATGATCTAGTTGGTGTAGCTGGTGGAAACTAAAGCCTTGAACGTGATGGAGGTTTCATAGTACTGGTCTCATAGTGTGCATGAGCTAGTTCCAACTTTTTTGAAATGTTGTACACATCCAGCAAAATGTACAAGTCTCCAAATTTTGCAAAAATTCATTACAAAACCTATGCATGGAGTGTCGAAGTACCTTCTAACCAACGAAGATACCGATGGGCAGCTTCCAGGTCTATGATGCTCTAAGTATCCTCTTTAAGCTTGAAAAGCCACATGTAGAACATCTTGAGGGTTTCATCCTTATGCTGAAAAAAGGTGGCAAGTTTCAGATTTTTTTCAAAACTTTTAACCAAAAATTCCAGCTCAAAAACTTGAAAGAATTCCCCCACTAGATCAGCAAAAGTTGATGCATCGATGGTGGGAGGAATGTTTGTAGTAACAACAATGAATTATTGAAGAGAAAGGTTTACTAAAATAAGTACCAGATCTAGATTATTAGGCATAATCCCATGATGTGTAATGGTAGCTTGCAATGCAACTTGAAAGGAGTGATGATGCCTATGGCATAAACTGGATTGGGGATCTGGGTGATGCCCAAAATCCTTAGAGAATGTTGCTCGTAAACATCTAAATGCCTCATAGTGCACATAACGAGCTAGTTGTTTGAATGCGAATGCCTCGGTGTAATTAGCACCATACTTGAACTCCAATTCACAAACCACAATTGAGAAAGTTAGTTTGAATTCCCTCAAAGAAATGGTACCTGGCCTTCCGTTGAACTTCTCAACTCTCCCAGAGGAACTAATGACCTCCGTGGTGTAATTGGTGTAAAGGTAATGGCTTAGAATGAAACATATGATGATGGTGTGAAAATTAGTGCGGCAACAAGCGTACCCCACTGGTTAACCCCTCCAAATGGACTCTGATGTACCGTTGATGTAGTGTAATTTAAACCTGAATTCCTAGTACTTGTACCGGATGACAATGGTGCAATAGATGCTTGATAGTACTGTTGTGAAAATCGTGAGTTCAAAAAAATTAGCTCAAATGATTGTGTGTTACTTCGTAGCTAATACTTTGGCTCTGGCTGAACGGCCAAGGACATGGTGTTCTCCCATGGCCCAAAATTTTGTAGCAATACAAAGCACTAGCTACAAAGTTTTTACACAACCTATGCAATTAAATGCAATTGTAATGGAAACTGAAATGTGAAATGCTTAAGAACACGTACCCTAAGCAGTTTTCAATATCTGTAATCACCAATGCTAAATTACAAAGTAAAGAAAGAAAGAATTGTATATTTATGTATTAATAAGATTACATAAGTGTATGTATTAATACAAAAATTACGTAGATATACATCTTAATATGAAATATGTAGATGTACGTATTAATAATAAAAAATATTTATATACGATCTTGAAAAATACGTACATATGGTTTGAAGAATATGGTATTGAATACATATGTATGCAATACGTACAATTTGAAAAATACAACGCCTCCATGGGGATGAACGGCAATGGATGGATGTTAGTGGACGAACGTCTATGGACGGAAGGCACCGAACAAACTAAATGGATAGAATTGGACGGACGGAACCACATAAATGAACGTTGACGAACGTCGAATGAAAGTTGACAAATGGCAATGAACAACGAAATTGACGGACATCGAATAAAAGTTAACAAACGTCGGACGAAATTATGATGAATGGCAACAAGCGACAACATTGACAGACATTGAATAGCAACATTAACGGATGTTGAATGGAAGCTAACGGATGTTAAACAAAACTAGGACAAACAACCATGGACGACCAACCACAAACAACGACTATGACCAGTGACAACATTATAAAACAATCTGCGTCTACAAGCTTTATAGCGATGGTGTGCAAAAGAAAAAAAAAAAAAAAAAATTCTTCTACCTCGTGTGTTTTTTTTTATTATTCCCTTCTTCACTTCTTCAATAGATCTTACAACTTATTCCTTTGATCATTCGTGTAAAAAGCCGGTAGAGATGGAATTAAAGAAATGATCTTTGAAGAAATGAAAAAAATCAAATTTGCATGAAAAATTAGAGCAACAAAGAAGTTAAAGCACAAAAAAAGAAGAGAAGGAAGACTAATCTAGATGTAGATTAGTGCGTAGATGCTCGGTAGATACTCAGCAGGCGCATGAGTGAGATCGAAAGCTTAGGCTTACAAAAGCTCGCAGTAGTAGCCGCCATGGGCTTTCCTGGTGTCCCTTATCCCTTGCTTACGTTGTTGCTAATTATGATTGTTGTTGTTCTTATTGTAGCTGCAGTATAAGAGTAGAAAAAGAAGAAGAAATAGCAATAACTCAAGAACACAAGAAACCAACAAGCAAAAGAAACCCAAGAAACTCAAAGCCAAGAAAAATCTACCATTTTCAACATTAAGTGACAAATAGCAGTTTTTCTAGAATTAAATTGAATCGAAAAAAGGAAAGAAAACGTAGTGTATGTAAATGGTGGCTTTGTAATAATCGCCATGAGCATCTAGAAATCTAATCTGACTATGGAGGAAACTTTCCTTAACAAAGGAATTCTAGAAAAACTAACAAGAGAAGGGAAGAGCTTGGCCTTTTATATAACCATCAACAAAGCTGAATCCCTAAACAAGCCTTAACCCTAAAACACCTAAGAGCATACATTAACCCTAAAGGCATGATTGGCATGCCTATAACCGACTGTCATGTATGAGGCCATGCATACAAGCATGATAGAAACCTTTTGATGTCAATCGAATCACTAAATTATGGAGAACCCTTATTTTTAATCAAAATTTGGAAAGAATAATCCTAAAATATATCACATTGACTAAACTTGTTGTGCAAGTAATTGGTTTTATTAAAGATGAACATTGTTTTTTTACAATGAGCTTCAATAAAACAAAATTATGGAATTGATTAACCATGCATTTGGGAACTTGTCATTCATATGTTCAACTAAAAGTTTTTTCACTTTACAAAACTTTCTTTTTGGAATAGCTATTCAAAATTGGAAGGACAACAAAATTTGGTATGGTGCAGGAAGTTTAGGCTTGAATTGCTACCAACTTGTTAATTGTTTTTTCCTTTGTATCCTTCCAAATACATATCTTTTTTTTAATTTCTAAGATTTATTTGGCATTTGGATTTTTGGATAATGAACTGTAACAATGGCATTAGGTGTTGTTAAAATGATTTGCAATTTTAATTTGGTTTGAAAATAACAATATCCAACTTGTTGTATTTCGATCGGCAAAATGAAGGTATTGCCCTTTGTTTCCATGATCTATGGTTCTTTGGAATGTACATCCAACCCTCTTCATTAGGCTTACAAGAATTTTTCTTTGCATTTTATATAATTATCAACTAATGAGTTTTTTGCAAACTCAGCTTTATGCTACAGTGGGCAAGGCATTTTCTAGTTGGGGTTTGATTCAAGCCCCCTTATAACATATTGTTAAAATTAAATTTAAAATAAAACACATTAGCAAAAAACCAAATTGAGGATAAAATGTAGCAGCAAATTTGACTCAAAATAACTCTTAGTAACAAATCAAAATTGATCATTTTAATCCTTTTGTCTAAAAAAAACTACATATTTTCCCACCATGTCATTAGACAGATAGAGCCTCAATGTGCCCATGTGGCAATTCAAGTTCTAACACAAACTCCCATCTAACAAACTTAATTAAAAGTGAAAACTCAAAAAAAAACATTGATTTATACCCCTAACATGTTCAAACAATGCATAACATGGACCCAAAACATGCCTAAGCATGACAAGGGGGAAAAAAATAAGGCAAATGGGTAAAGTGGAAAGAAAAATCATCACATTCACTAATAGAAAACCCTTTCTTTTGCAACTATGTTTTCAACTAGTGTTTGACTATAAACCAAATTGAAAACTACACATATAATTGCAACTTATTTTTTGCAGCTGCTAACCAATAATGTCGATAAGTACAAGTCGAGAGTGAAATTATGATCAAAAGTGTATGCCACGTGTCAACACCATAGTGTTTAGCCACTACATGCCACTACTTGCCAATTTAGTTTTAAATTATTCTACCAATTTAATCAAGGGATGTTGTGAATTACATTCGACTAATGGATGAATTTCATCCACTGATTAGGCATGACGTCAACCAAAAATATAATTACAATTTCAACTAAATTACAACTATGTAAGTTGAACATTTTGATTATGTTGCAACTATGTAAATTAAACATTTGGCCAATGGTTTGGTGACATGTGGCACATTCATAAAATGTGGGGTCAAAGAATAATTAAATGACACATGACATGCTCACAAATTTTGGGGTCAACAAATAGTTAAATGACACATGGCACATCCAGATCAATAGGTTAGGCCACATGGTGCCTAAACATAGGTTAAATCTAAACCTAAGCACCTAGGTTAAACCTAAACATAGGTCATTTAACTTAGGTTTAAGTTAGGGTTAAACCTAGGCGCCTATGTTAGGCCTAGACTTAAACCACATGGCAATTAATAAATGAAATCCTATTTCATTTGGTTTAGCCTTTAAGGCTGAACCTTTTTTATTAGCTCTTCCCAAATGGCTATTACATTTTCATGTTTATTGTGACCTCCAACAATCCTAGTACACTCACTTATGTAGTTTGTGATTCATAGAATGGAAGCCAAACAATATGGGATAAAGATTTTGGGTATAACCTAGGGTAGACATGCCTAGTATTACACACTTGACAATGGATCATTATAACTTTCTTGTCCATGGTCTATTACTTTTGGAACTTAAAACAATTTTGTAGTCCTCCACCTAGTGCATCCAAATTTGTAAAAAAAATTCCAATCTAATGGAAAATGAGCAAGATATGTTCTTTCAAAGTGGAGGGGGCTTTGGTTTTTTTCATAAGTGTTTGGTGTTATTTTGAAGCTTAAGCTCTTCAACTATTGTTTTTTTTTCTTTTCACTTTAAACAAGTTTTTTAGATTTTGAAATAATGCATATGTAGCCTTTGAAATTGTGAAAAATGAACAAAATATAGTTGTTGAAAGTAAGGGGGGTCTAAAAACAAAATTTGAAACAAAATATCATTCTTTCTCTTCCTACATTTTCTACTTTGTTCCTTTGCTTTTGGGGTTCAAAGAACATTTGTAGCTCTCCATTTTGCATTTCCAATGACATTAAAAACATTCAATTTGGTTCCAAAATGAGGGAAAACTTGAAAATGTTCGGTGATAAAGTACCGTTTGGTGATAGGCGTGTCTACCCTAGTTGTAATCCAATTGCAACTGAATTGCAATTCAAATAGTTATAATCTAGTTGTACAAACTAATATAAGCTTAGTTAAGCCTGGATTTTAACTAATAATCTACCCAGCCTAGGTCTAACTACTTACTTTAATTACTTATAATGATTATTCATTAACTATTTTTAATTATATAGTTGTATAATTGAACAATTAAACATATTATCATCATTTATTAAATAATATGGTGATTATTATTATTTTTAAATTAGCAAATAAATGTAATCATGTATTCAATAATTAATTATCACTATTTTTTTTTTAAATTCCAAATTCATTATAAATTTTTATTAACATTTCATAAAACAAAAAATTAACTCAACTATAAATATTCAATGATAATTTTTAAATTATATTTTAGTTACATTAATTATTATAATGTAATGATAATTGATAATTGACAACAATTACAACACCAACATTAATAATAATATTGTAGCTAGTAATTAAACTAGGCTAGTTATTTGACTATTTTTATTCATATTTCTATCTAATTTGTTGGAACTATTAAATGACTTAGTATAATAAATATTAAATAAGAAAAAATATTTTAAAGTATAAGAATGTTAAATAAAAATGAATTTTCAAATTATATGATAATTTATTGAATATCTTTACTAATCATTCTTATCATTATTATAATTTAATCATAAATATAAATAAAAAGTTCTATAAAAATGAAAAAGTATTGGAACTAATAACCAAAATTAGAATAAAAATTTTAATTCTAAAAAATATTAATTATGTATCATTACATGACATGTTGTAAACTAAAATTGAATCTACATGGAAATAATAAATTATACATCTACTGAACATAATCCAAAATAATATTAATTAAGTATCATTACTTGATATGTTGTAAACTAAAATTAAATTTATATAAAAATAATAAATTATGCATGTATTGAACAAACACATTACTAAATTGATTTATATTTCAGAATTTCCTTAAATTTTATTTTCAAATTAAAGTGTAATATTTATATGCATAAAACAATTCATCATACATAACCATTCATGTATAGAAAAAACATTCACATGAACCTTAATAATTAATGAATTTTTATTATAATTTTATAAATATGATAAGTCATCATATGTATAAAAATGAATAAACATTAAAGTTCCACAAAATTATTAATTATGTATCATTACTTGATTTGTTGTAAATTAACATTTGATTTGCAAAGAAATAATAAATTACATATATTGAACATACATTATTACAAACTCATACTTCAGAATTTCCTTCAATTTTATTTTGAAATTAAATTTTAATATTTACATGTGCAAAGAAAATTTAAATCATACATAAACATTCATTTACACAATTAAAATTTACATCTAGATTAATGTTTATTGAGTTTTTATTGCAATTTAAAACAAGTATTGAGATATCATGTCTATAAAAATGAATAAATATTAGAGTTCCACAAAAAAATTTAATTATGTATCATTATTTGATATGTTGTAAACTAAAATCCAATATGTATCTAAATATTAATTAGGTGTATTGAACATGCACATTATTACGAACTTATATTTCAAAATTTCCTTAAATTTCCTTAAATCAAAGTTTATTATCTATATGCACAAAAAATATTTGCATCATACATAACCTTCATTTTATACAAAAACATTTACACATAATTTAATTGAATGTAAATTTTTTTTTTGTTTTATTCTATCATGTTGAGATTTTTCAAACCAAATTGCTTCATATAATTCTATTGATATCTTTGAAAACCTAACAATGAATAAGGGTGCATTGACTTGGGTTGAAAAGTTTTGGAGCTACAATGCAAAGGTTATTGATTATTGAACCATTTTCTTAGTCAACATGAATAAAATCATAAATAAATTTTTTATTCAAATCCAAAGGTGTACTTGGAAACTTGGAAAATAGTCGTTAAGTTAGATTTAATAAAATTTACTTCATAATTTTCATACTTAAGGTGCAAAAGGTATTTAATTTTGAATGAGTTTTGTGTGTTGAAAATTCAAACAAATTACCAAAAAATGGGTTTCAAAGGGAAAATGAGTTGAATGCATTCACACTTGGGGCCAACAACACATTTTACCTTATCTATCCACAAAGGAAGGTAGTTTGTTTTGTTTTGTCAGAATGATATCTCCCAAACCATGACTTGGGTTATGCTATGGAACTTATCATCAAAAAGTTCAAAATGAATAAGGGTGCATCGACTTGGTGTAGAATGTTTGGAGCTACAGTGTGGAATCTATTGATTATTGAACCATTTTTTCATTGAATTTTTTGAAAAACCAAGATTGAAAACTATATTAGAATTTGGGGGCATTCTTGGTATTGTTGGAAAGCCTTCACCAAGTTTGACTTAATAAAGTTGATTTTGTAATTTTGAATCTAAAATGTGAACAATATTATTGAATTTTTTATGGGTATTGTTGTTTGAAATTCAAAAAAAAATGCAAAAAGGGTTTGGAAGTAAAATTCAATTGAATGCATTCAAATTTAAGCTAATGACATAGGTTACATTTGTGTTTAATGAGTTTTTATCATAATTTTAAATAAATATTAAGATCTCATGTGTATAAAAATGAATAAACATTAAAGTTTCACAAAATCATTAATTATGTATCATTACTTGATATGTTGTAATGATCTACATAGAAATAATAATTACATGTGTATTGAACATAAACATTAGTACTAACATATGTTTAGATTTTCCTTAAATTATATTTTGAAATTAAAGTTTAATATTTATATGCACAAAAAAATATTAATTTATACAAATAAAATTTACATGTAATTTAATGTTATCATAATTTTAAATAAATATTAAAATATTATATGTATAAAATTATAATTGCCTACTAGTTGTTTAACCTAGTTGAAAAAGATAGTTGCAAACAATAATGCATTTCATCCATCCTCTAGTACATTTTATCATCCAAAATAGTTGAACATTAGTCAATGTTTTGACTTTGTGCCAACTAAAGAACTTTAGATGTCAAGAATATTTCAAAAATGACCCCTTAGTTGAAACATGTTTCATATTGTTTATCAACATAGTTGGAAGTTCAAGTTGGAAACATTGTTGATGTCAAGAATATTCGGCAAATGACCACTTAGTTGAAAAATGCTTTCAACTATATACCAATATAGTAAACGAGTCAACTTAATTGGTATTTGCCATAATTTTATTTAAAAATTTAAAAATTCCTAGTTGAAACATAATTGTAAATGTCATGTAGTTGAAAACTTTTGGTTAAAAAAGGGAGGTTTTCTACTAGAGAGTAATTTTGTACTAATTGTTGTTTCCTTCGGTTAATTTAACATTTTTTGAAAAAGGTTGGCTAGCTATGAAAAGTTTGGGCACATGACATAAGCTTCCTAGTGTGTAGGGTGTCTAGGTTTTTTTCTTCTTTTTTTTTCCAAATGTTGGCTAGGCTTTTTTTAATGCATGTGAAAAGTTTTATATTCAAATTGGACATCTTATGTTAATTAATAAATCAAATTAACTAGCTATTACCTCTCCTACATAGGTAGCTTAAATCTATTTACATATCTAGGTTACATATTTTAACTATTACCTAAATTAAGAAGGTAGACCTAATTAGATATATTTTCTACTTACTTAGCCTTACCTACCTATCAATACTATAGAAACACATTTTTCCCATTGGATTTTATAATTGAAAAATACCCAAAATGACAAGTCTTAATAAGGCCACCATGTCAATCTAAACAAGTCCATTTGAACTTATTGTTATCATTGGGGTGGTTTCTTTACTAACAGAATAAAAAATTATTTGACTTATCATTTTGACTTACAAATAATGAACCAATTGATGGTCAAATTTTTACCTAATTTTAGTTAATAAATTGGTTTACGTACATTGTAAAACAACATGTAAGTAAATAGGTGGTAAGCCTAACTTAACCTATAAGCTATTACAAGTTATTTTTAACCTAATGTAAATTAGCTAACCTTTGATTATTATAAACTATTATACCCTAATCTATTTTTGGTTATTTTGGGCTATTTCACCCTAGTTTATTTTTAGTTATTATAAGTTATTCCACCTTAAGTTATTATGGACTATATTTAGTTATTACAAATTAATTCATTTTATATTATTTCACCTTATGTTATGTGAGATTAAACCAAGTCCTAAGTTTTTTTTAATTATTATAAGATATTTCACCTTAAGTCATTATTGGTTATTTCACCCTAAGTTATTTATGTTTATTCCACCATAAGTTATTTTTAAATGTTTAAACTTAAATTTTAGTCTATTCCACCTTAAACTATTTTAAATTATTTTACCCTAAGTTATTTTGGCAATTTTAAGTTATTCCATGCTACATTATTCTAAATTTTTTACTTTAAATTATTTTTGTTATTTTAAGTTAATACACCTATTATTATAGGTTGTGTAACAATAGGCTAGTGTGTAACCTAAGGTAGAATAACTTAAAACATGTTACAATAACCTAAAACACCTTAAGGCATAACCTATAAAGCTTAAAATAAAATAAAATACGATGGAATAACCTAAAATAACTTACAATATGTAAATATTCTCTAGGATTAAATAACTTAAAATAGCACAAAATAGTCTAAAATAACCTAAAATAAAATAATTTACAATATTAACCTATGGTGGAATAACCTAAAATAATTCAAAGCAACATAGAATAATTTAAAATAACCTAGGGTACAATTGCTTAAAGTAATTTAAAATACAATAGTTTTAAATAATTTAAGATATAATAGCCTAAAATAACCTAAAATCAAATAGTTCCAAATAACCAATATAACCTAGGGTGCAATCATTGGTAGAAAATCTTTTATTTCAACCATTAATTTTGTGATTACATGCAACTATGTCATTTGCTACTATTCATACAACTATCAATAATTTTTGATATATTTATACCTATTTTACAATTACATTATGACATATCATCTTTCCATGTGGATGATTTTAATGTGTATTTCCATCCAAACACATGGTACTAAATCCCCTTAATCACATTATTAACTAAAAAATAATTGAACCTAATTTGACATAATTGAATTAAGAGCATATTGGGGGTACAACTTTAAAGGACTATTGAAGTTATGGTTTATATACATTAATGGTACATTTCTGGATAAATTTTAGAATATTTCTAAAACTTAATATTAAAATTTTACTCAGGTTAATAATGTACATTAAAATTGTGTAAATGTACTAGGGTTATTAATGTAATTACTTTAATTATTTTATGAAATTAATTAATTGGTTATTATTTTAATTCTAAATTTAATCAATTATTTATTATTAAAAATAGTTAAGTTCTTTTACAAGTTGTAACCTTTCAAATATTAATTATCAACTAAATAAATAAATAAATGATTACTTGAGTGACTATATGTTTAATTAATTATTAAATAATAATAAATACCGAATATTCATGATTAACTATTAAATTATGAACTTATAGCTTATTGAGTTGATAAATATAATTTTAAAAGATAATTAATTTTAATTAATCAATAATAAAAATTAAATAATTTAGCTCATCAATATTTAATTATTTAACATTCAATAGTTCACTAATTATTTATTTAGTTTAATATTTACCATCCATAAGTTTTGATTAGTAAATATGAATTATTAGAGAATTAATTGAATATTAATTAAATTATTAATTTTCAATTTATGAATTATATAGGAAATCAATTTAATTAATTATTAATTTATCAACTAGATATTCAATTTTTCAAATTTTAATTAATAGTTATTATATTTTACCATAACTTTTTTTTAGTAAATATTAATGATCAGATAATTCAGTGAAAATTAATTTATTAATAATTGATTTATTCATTAATTATTTTTATTCATAGCTCGAAATGAAAAATTTATCAAATAAATCAGTAAATATGGAATATTAAATACTAAAATATGTGAGTGATTAAATAATCAGATTAAATTATCAATTAACAAAATTTTAGTTATTTCTTTATTATTCAGTATTAAATTATTTTTAAATTTTTATTTTTGATTAACTTATTAACTTATTAAATAAATTATAAATAATTTTAATTAATTATTATTTCATATTTTTCTTTCTGATCAATTAATTATTAGTAATAATTGACCAATAATTATTAATTAATTAATTAATTGTTAATAATTAAATGACATTATTAATTCATTAAAAATACTAAACAAGTTTCATTTAATTTATTACTATTTCACAATTTACATTATATAATCAATTAGTTGATAATATTATTTTATGAATAATTAATATTGGTTCAACATGAAAATTATGTCATTTTAATACGAGCTTACCACTATAATTTAATTATACATTAAAATACACATGGTATAATTGTTTATAAACCATAATATAAAATTAAAATGTAATTTTTTATTTTAATTTGTTCATAATATGAAATAATATGTGTTTAAGATGTGTTAAATATAGGCTAAAGATGGTTATTCGTTGTAAAAATAATAAAACATAATTACAAATGATGAATAGTTGTGTGTAATCACAAATTGGATGGTTACATAATACAAGTTTTCTTGTAATGCTAATAATTAATAGATAATTCCTAAGTTAGTAGGTATTAGTTGATAGGTAGGTAATACTTTAAATTAATTAAATTAATTACATATATATATGTATATGTTTATTAGGTTTAAGGTTTAGGTTAAAAAGGTAGGTCAACAGGTTAAGTTAAGCTAGGTGGGTAGGTTAATTAGATAGGTAGGTAGGTAAACAATGAATTTCATGGAATTTGGGAATTTGAATTAAAAGCCACAATGTTGATTTGTTTCATAATGGTGAATGGACCAAATCTCTAATAGTTTAATTTCTTCAAAGGCTAAATTGTTTTGATGTTTTGCTATCAAAACTAGATTTGGTTTTTGACATTGAAGTTTGGTTAGTCTTCACAATGTTCATTAGCATTTTCCTTGTAACATCTTTTTGTTTCCCCAAGGTTGGATACAAGTTATGGTTTAATGTCTTCCAACCACAAGGCTCAATCTTCAACTAAATGATTCACAATGTTATTTACACCTTGGATGTCAAACTTAAAATTCAAATAATGATTTGCAAATAAAGGTGTTTGTTATGTTGAAAAATTGATTGTGTTGTTTTAGACAAACTCTGCCATGGACAAAATGTTTGATTAGTTATCTTTATGATAATTGGTTGTGTGATGCAAATACTTTTCCAAACTTGACTGAGTTGCTCTATTTGTCCATTTATTTAAGGTTAAAAAATTGATGACAATTTCACTTTCACACCTAGTAGCTTAAAGGACCTCTTTCAAAATTTAGATGCAAGCTTGGGTCCACAATCAAAAGTGATATCTTTAAAAAGGCCATAATATCATAAAAATACCACCATTTATTGTTTTCTTGCAAAGAATAAAATAAACCATATTTGTCAAACAATCAACCACTACCAAAATGGAGTCATATGATTTAAAAAGTGGAAGTACCATTATAAAATCCATGGAGATTGAAAACCATGGTGATGCAAGGATTGGTGATAGTTGGAAGAGTCCATGTGGGTAATGACTATTGATCATTTGCTCACACACATACATCACATGACCCCACAAACTCTTTTTCACATTTCCAAAATTATGGCCACCAATAATCTTGAAAAATTAATTCCATGGACTTGTTCAATCCAAAGTGGCCTGCAAATAAAACATCATGCCTAGTTTGAATATTTGGAGTCAAGTAAGGCCATAAGTACACTACAAGGAATCATGTCCATTCCAATCCATGCATTTGTGACTTATGTCCAAATCAACCATTTTTGTGATTATAGATGCAACTATCCTTTGTGGCACTTAGTAAAAACAACTTGTCATCACATAAATGACTACAAAGTGGTTTGTAGTTGCATATGTAATTTAAACTTGCAAATAATGTTGTTTTGGATGAAAATGAAAATGAAAAATATTTTATATCATGCATTTTTGGTGGCATCCCAAAATAGATGAAAATGTGGTTATTTTTATGATTTAAAAAGTGGTTCATAGGCCATTGGACATCACGTGACATCTTTTCAACTTGATTTGTGACTATAATACTAGTTGCAAATGTACATGTAATTAAAATGTGAAAAAGGATGAGTTCACCAATGAAATTGCCATATTTAATGGTCTGTTTTCTTTCCCTTATTTTTTTCCAATGAACTAATTGTTAAATGTGTAATATGGTTTGGTGGGTTTGTGAAAATTTTAAAAGACCCATGGCAATTAATGATAGAATTGGATCATTTTGAAATTTTGAACATTATAAAGTTTTTCATAATTTGTAGGTAGGAGCAAAAAATACACATTTATGATCCATTTTAGTAAGGCGTCCATTGATGGATGAAAACATAGTTGTTTTTGCAATTGGTCATGTAAATAAATGGTAATATGTAATATGTATGTGGTAAGTAATAAATATTTTATCATGTTGACATGTCATAGTGTTATTTATTTATTTAATTAATTATGTAATGACACATGTCAACATGGTATAAGTCAAAATTAATGAATTACCAATATTATAAAGATATAAATATTAGAATGATGTAAAAATAATCATTCTATTTTAATATTTAAATATAAATAAATAATGCAACTACATTGTTTAGTCGTAAAATTAGTCACAAAAGGACAATGCCACATAAATTGGTTTAAATGGATGCACTAATAGAAAATGGTCATTTTACAACTAGTCCATGTGATTAATTTTTAGTTGTAAACAACATTTACAACTAAAATTTTAATAGTCACGTTGGACAAGTCGCATTGACATTAGTTGCAAACGACAACAAATTTTGGATGAAAGAAAAAGTCAACAAAATACATCTTCATCCTTTGACTAGTCATATACATATTGTCGCTTGCAACTAAGATGTGACTTTTTGGTGAACAATGGGAACAAGTTATATGTTGCCATGTGTTCGAACTCTTAATAATTAAAAATATTTTAAAAATATTTTGAAATAATCTAAGATGTTTAATTTTTATATTTGGATGGTTTAGATTATGACATGTGGTGCAATAGAAATTTTCCATGTGGCATATTAATGTGGAAATTATATAAGAAAGGTGCATTCTTTTATATTTTCACGTTAAAAAACATGAGCCATTGAGGATGAGCTCAAAGAAACTTAACCTTAAAAATAAAACATAAAATGAAATAACAATGTTTACATGGCTATTTTTTTGCCCACCTACCTTCCTACTTACCTACCTACCTACCTATCAAGGTGAGTAGGTAGGTACATAAATTTTAATTACTTATTTATGAAAATAGGTAAGTAGGTATGTAGTCTAGGTAGGTAGGTATGTCTTACCTACCTAATTTTACATACCTACCTATTTACTTACATAGGCCTATGTACCTACCTACCTACTCAAATAAATATTCATTTGATTTTTTCCCAAATTATAGTTAACATGCCATGTGGTAAATTTCGATTATGCCACATGTCACAATTAAAAACCATCTAAAATGAATGTTCATATTGGATGGCTAAGATCAATGTTTAAATAATTTTTTAAATTCACCAAAATTTTCTCATAGTGCCACATGGTGGATTTTGGTATTGCCAAGTGGTACCATCATAAATCATTGGAATTCAATGGCATGTATTTTTCCAACATTTAAAATCATTGTTTTAAAACTAACCTAATTTAAAACATGTGGTAAATAATGTGTGGATATTTGATAGTTGTAAAAATAGTTGCAAAAACAAGATTTAATTGCAAATGTTATACAAATGGTCAAATAATGAACATGTATACATTGACCGTAAATATCATCCATGGTCCATTTGGTAAAGTCATGTTGAGTCATGATTTATGATTAGATGTTGGGTCCAACTTCATTTATGCAACTAAGGCAATTTTAATTGTAAATGTTAGTTGCAAGTGTTTTATAATTGCAAATTGACATTTTTCTTCTAGTGGTTAGACTTTATGCAAAGTTGAAAAATGCGGATTCCATCAAACTGAAACGAAATTCTTCAAGTATATTATTTTTGGAAATTGCATTTACATGGATCTTTGTAAGGCCTAAACCCTTATGGATTACGTTATTATAGGTTTTGTTCATGATGTTCAAAGTTTTTTTAGATTTGTTAATTTCTATTGGCATTTCATTGCACATTATTCCATGATAATGGTCCCTCTCATTTGTTGAATTTGAAAGGATCAAACTTTTATTTGGGGTCCTAAGGCAAAGTGTGCCTTCTAATCTTTGAAGGCTTCTTTCACAACTACCCCACTTCATGTAGACCCTTCTAGACCATTTATTTTGAAGATGGACATTTTTGGCTTCATAATAGGTGTTGCACTTTCACAATTTGGAAATGATAACCTTCTTCATCCTATTGATTTCCATTCTCATAAGTTTTTTCTATTGAAATAAACTATGAGATTCATGACAATGAACTTTTGACTATCGTGGATGCCTTTGACAAATGGTGTCATTTATTCAAAAAAATTCAACATAAAATCATGGTGTATTATTATCATAAGAATCTTTACTATTTCATGATTGTTCATGTTTTGAATCGATGCCAAGCTTAATGGTCATTATCTTTGTTTCGATTCTGATTTGTCATCATAGATAGTTTTGGGCACTAGCAAAGGTAACCAAATGCATTATCCTATTATTTGTACTTCTCACCTAAAGAGGGAGATGAAGCCTATGACCAACAACATGATGTCATCTTCAAGTTTAAACATCTTCAACTTCAAACATTATGAATAATTCTTGATGACAAACCTTTTTTTTGTCAATTTGTGAAGATTTGGAGAAAAATCCTTTTGTTATTGACATCAAAAGAATCAAAATCAAGGTTAAGATTTCTTTAGTAATCACAATAAGTTTCAATTTCAAGATGGTTTATTATATCATGATGGATTTTTGTATCATTATAAGGAATTTGCAAATCAATAATTAATTTTTTGGTATAATTACCACATGTGATTGTTGGAAGGTTTAGTTGCTTTGGACAAATCCCATACAATGTTTTTTAACGTGAAAATATATAAGAATGCACCTTTCTTATATAATTTCCAAGATGACATTGGAGAACAAAACATATGGATTAAAAAAATTTAATTACACGTTAATTACAAATTGAGTTGCAACTATGTATATATTCCCATATTTTTTGTGCTGGTTTTTTTATTTTGTAAACTATATAAGTAAATAGGTAAATAAGAAACTAAATAATTAACTAGTTAACTAGCTAATTGATTAATTAGCCACTAGTTAATTACCTACCTACCCACTTACAAACCTACCTACAATTACCTACCATTTTTAAATTATTTAATTCTAAAAGTAATATTCATTTTTACTTCACAACTTCTACTAACTAAACAATTAATTCATGATCATAATTCATCAACAATATGTAACTATTTAATGAAATTAATTAATTGATTATTAATTTTCATTCTAATTTTAATAAATTATTTATTATGATAAATTATTATTTTTTGACACTTAACCTTTTAAATATTAATTATCAACTAAATAAATAAATAAATAATTACTATCTTATTTATTTATAATAAATACGGAATATTCGATATTAACTATTAAATTATGAACTTATTAAGTTATTTAGTCAATCAATATCATTTGAAAAGATAATTATTTTTAATTATCATTAATATTAAGTAAATAATTTAGTTGGTGAATATTTAACCATTGATTAACTATTAGTTAATTTAATATCTATTAACCATAACTTTTGATTAATAAATTTGAACTTATGAACTAAATAGGAAATCAATTTAATTGATAATTAATAATAACTAAATTAATATTATTAACTTATTAACTTATTCATTAATTATTTATATTTTTTAGGTTGATTAATAGCTTGAAATTTAAAAATTAACAAATAAATCAGTAAATACTAAATATTACATATTATAATATTTAATTGATTAAATAGTCAGATTAAAATATTAATTAACAGATTTTTAATTATTTATTGATTATTTAGTATTAAATCATAAATAAATCATAAATAAATTTAACTAATTAATTATTATTTCATATTTTCATTTTCATCAATTATTTATCACTATTTATTGATCAAAATTGTTAATTGATTGATCAATAATAAAATATTAATTCATCAAAAAATATTTATGTAATTGATTAATATTCCATAGTTTACATTATTAAACCAATTTGTTGATAATACTAATGTTGATTAATTGTGTTGATAATTAGTGTGATTGTCATATTAGGCAAGGTCAAACTAAAATGACACAATCTATATGTGTTGATCATAATACAATGTGTGTCAATTATAATAAGACTATTTTATGAATAATCAATTAAAAAGATGGGTAGTAGTTGTAAAATTATAAAACATAGTTGCATGTTGTTTCACCTTAAGGTCTTATGTTGGAAGAACATATATCAAGAATGTATGAAGGAATTGTTTTTAGAATGAACTAGTACATGAGCTTGAGATAATCTTTTTTTAAATATTATTGCCACATGGAAAAAATATTCTTGTTGACTCATGAAATTCCTATTACCACATAAAAAAAAATATTCTTGCCATGTGGAGGGATATTTTTATGGTGTGGCAATGATAATTCACCACATCACCTATTTGGTCACCAAAAGGTTGGTTTGGTCATGTCATGATATCGTCTCATCTTATTGTATATAATGAATATGTTTATGGACCTTGTTTGGTCAATACTATAACTAAAGTACGAAACAAAAAGTTTAACATTGTTTATAAAGACTTAAAGGTAAAATAATATTATATCAAATATTGAACATGTTTTCAATATATAAAAAACAAAGAGCTTAAATCCCAATTCATGGCAACTATACCTCCATAATGAAGGTTGAGATCATTTATATTGTTTCATATAATACACCTTCACACATTTTTCATAAATATTTGGATGTCATTTCCAAGCATGAATCACTATTCATGTTATCATGTTATATTAGGATCCAACAAATGATGAACTTCATCAAAACTCCAACTGGGGAAATGAATGAAAATTTCAAACTCTTCACAAAACATAACATGTTGCAAGACATAATACAATATTTGCAAGGCACCCACTTCCCTCGCTGACCCAATGAACTTGCAACCATACCCACAAAATCCAAATAAGTACAAGTTGGGAAGTTCCCAATTGTAACTTCATATTGCTTCATGTTCATTGGAGCAATGGATAAAATGTTGTAGATTCATCCATACTAAACACAAGAACCTCTAATGGTGCATTAGTGGGTTAGCAACCACTTCTAGAAAACAACTAGCTTCCCACCAATTGTAATGTTATTTAAACATCTTAAATGGGATTCTCCTTCAAATAATCTTACCATGCATGTTATAGGCCATGACATTACATCTAACACTTGATGTATTGGAATAGAACTTTCTTCACCAAATAGACTTTGAAGCTAGATAGATTGAAAACAAAACATGTTTCTTCAAGAAATCTTACCTCATCTTGTGTAAGGTTGGTACCCTTTTGCTCAAACCAAATTTTTGGTACAATTGGTATGTCCACTTCATACCTATGTTTGGTACCCCCCATGCAATGATTCATGTCATCAACACAAAACTAGAACTTGTGGAGCTTGAGAGGTGCACTTGAAAATTGAAACAACATACCAAAATAAACTTAAGTAAGATCACCAATTATAATCCTCTTGAAAATTATTCTTGAAGTGCAATATTATTAAGTGGATTTTTGTAATGCAAAAGATTGAAATGTATGCAAGGTAGGTGAACATCATTTTATATGCCATACACCATCCCCACATGTAGCTTTGAGGACCTCAACACCTCCAATAGTGAAAACCCAATCGTGCCTATGTGAATCACCTTCTCAACCTAAATGCAAGTTTGCTTTCCATTTGCAAGAACCAAATATCTTCACTTCCCGAGTGTGGGATTTTTGTTGTGAAAGAAGAGTTAGGGGCATAGTTGTGAATTGCATTTACAAGTTGTTTGAGGTCACTAAATTGGGACCAACTTGTTCAATGTAAGAGAAGTTCATTCTTGTTAGGTCCTTGTTTGGAATAACTACCTTTATTAAATTCATGGTAAAATGTTGATTGCTTGAAAGTTTGAACATAATCATTAGATGAACTATAGCATACAAATAAGCTCCACAATTCCCAAATTGTTGAAGCCAAATGTTGTGCATTGTTTTTAACATGTTACAAGTAGGCATGTCCACAATATGTTCTAATGTGAATTTTTGCAAACAACAATAGATGTAGGTCCACTTCCATTTCATATATTTACTACCAATATGCAACTTTGGAGTGTGAAAGGGATGTCAAACTTACATGTGTCATAAATCCTCCCCATAGTTTAGCATGAAAATGTTGGAAATTAAGCCAATTCTCCAACTCTTGAACTCTAGTTCCATTAGCAACCCCTGACAAATACCATTAGGTCCATTCACAATGGGGGTACCAAAAATGAGTCTCTAACTAAAAAAGGACTACAAAGGACAACTTTGCATTTTTGTTTATCTTACATTATTATAATTATAGTGGATTGTTGTATGACAATAGATAAAATGATGTCTTCTTAAACTAATAAAAATATTTTTAAATAATTTGGATACTATGTAAATGTCATTTTGAATCCTATAAACTAAAGGAATCAAGTGTTTAAAAACTTTTTTTTTAAACAATAATCAAAAGGAAAACATAAAATCATACAATTGATTTCAATTTTTTTGCACAACAAAACCATGTCCCCTTCTATGAAAGTACATGTTCATTGGATGAACTTGATGAAAAACCAAATCATAAAAAAATTTCAAAGTCTTGAAATTTTGAGAGAAAGGGCTAGAAAGCAAAGAACTCATTTTTAAAACCATTTGATAAAAAAATTATGTTCAATGGGTTCAAAATGTCTAGCTTTAGATGCATGTCACATGCGCAGGAAATAATCTTACCAAAAAACATGTTTGGTTGTCCATCGAAACTCATTTTGGGTTTTTTTGGGATTTTCTGCATTTTTGGCATTAAACTAAAATAATCATACACAATAATGTATGAATGTGAAAAATCACCATTAACACATGAATTATCTTATATTGGATATTCAATTTTTCTCACTTATGTTTGTTTCATGTAAATGTTATGTGTAGAAAGTAATTATAAAAAGTCCTTAAGTCTTTTTTTCCTTTTTTGGCACCCCAACTGTGAATGGACCCCACCAACATTTGATGGATGCATACCACACATAAATATTTTTTCCAAAGATGTGTCGTTTTTGTATTCATACCACAATGCCTTGTGCTGCTCTTATATCTTTGGTTCGATATGTTTCTTTGTGTGTTTGTCCATCAATGGACTCTAATGAAAATAATAGGTTTGCTCTTTGTCAACCATATGTTCACTTGGATCACCAAAACCATACACAATTTGCACTGTGTTCCAATTTCCTTAGGCACTATTTGCCATGAACCCTTGAAGTTTGGATTAGGAACAACTTTTTTTTGCCATTACCCTAGTTTTCGCCACATAACACTTTGAAAGTCTATGTCTTTTGATTACATGTCACACATTACAATTGTCATCATGCTTTACAATAAACTAGATCATACATGTGGCAAGGCAAGTTCATCCATCTTGCAATTCAATTCACATGATCGAACATGAATTAACATGATTCAAGATCATCCCAAAGCTACATCCTTTTCACCAAATCACAACCATTATCATTGCTTTCTACAAACATCTTGAAAAAGAACATGCATTTTTCCTCCAAACATTCGTCTAGGTTAACTATTATCCTAAATGTAATCATAAACATTTTTGAACTTTAGAGTTAGAATGTTGTCAATTTCTTCTTTGTTACTTGGATGATGCTTAAACAATGCCACCAAGTTTTTGATGTTGGGAGAACACAATGTCATGAACTTGTCCATCACTTGGTGCAATTTGTCGCCTTTTAGAAATTCCATTAGACCTTCACCATCTTCATTCAACAATTGTTTAGTCAAGAAGGTCTTGCTTCTTGCCATTGTAATTGTTGATGTTTTGGTTGATGGGGTGTGAAAAACCTCCACCTTGAACAAAACTTTTACTTGCTCAATAGCCACTTTACACCTTTATTTTAAAACATGATGCTCATGTGTACCAAGATGAATTACATTTCGACTCAAATTATCTTGCTTGTGGATGACATAATACATGCGAACTTTACATGTGTTGACAGAAAACAATGGATTTAATTAGACTTTGCAATGCGGTGGACCAAGAGTAAAACAATTTTTGCTATGAACATCAAGACTATCACCACTCCAAGTGATTTTGTTCCTACAACCATTAACCTAGAGATAATTATTGGTCATTTTGACGTTGCAAATACTTCAAACATTTCACCACATGGAAAGTAAAATTAGAATCATTCTTAATGTTGGTCATGAAGACCTTGCACCATGAATGAATGTCATACTTCCTATATTCCATTCTTTACATTTGGCAAGAATGCCTTTCTAGATTGAGAATTGGGGAAAGTTTGAAGAGAACATTATCATCAATTTTCATTAAAATGCAAGACACTTTAATCCGAATTCTATCATAATTCAAATTGTGCAACTTGGATGAAGCATGTGAAGCAAAAAACCTTGATTTAAGATAATCAACAACACTAAGTACAGTAAATGAATCCTTTGATGGAGAATATTGCATGGATGTGGGGAAGTAAAAAAAATGATAATATGATGCAAATGGCCCATTATAAGGTTGGAAGAGTTGGGGCAAGGTTCACACAAATATGGGGCCAATATTTTCAATTACAATCGGTCCACACCTTGATTGTAATTTAATGACCTAAATCTAGTTGTGAAATGAATAATTATGTCTATTTTTGTGGTCTATGGATCAATTTGAGTCAATGTAGAACATGAAATTAAATAAGCTTTTCATAACAAACATTAAATGTATGAATGGGTGACGTTATAAAGGTCCCACAAAAGAGTTGAGTTGACATAGGATAATGATGAAAAGGCCATGAACTATATGTTGTAATATCCTAGCAAGGAAATAATTTGGGGAAAAGGAATTGAAGAAATAGAGTGAAGAGTATTTTACTTTGCTAGAGATCCTTAACAAAAGTGAGGTGGTCATGAATGATAGGATAGATGGTTAATGGATTACACGTTTGTCATCATGTAGTCATTCAAATGTAGTGAAAGAATTGATGAAACATTTTGTAGACAATTTTAATCTTCATACCTCGAGAAAAAACATGAAAAGAAAATCAATAACAAACAACAATAAAGATTTTTTGGTAAAAGGTTTCTTGAATATTCTTACAAGCAACAAGGAAGGAAAGGATACAACAAGTTCCAAGGAAACCAATGAGTTAGAGACATTGATCATGATAGAAACTAACATCAAAAAGTTCAAAGCTAAAAACACAATGTATTAAAGTTTCACCATGCAAAATGTTGACCTTAATGTAAGGGACAAATTAAGGTTGAAAGGATTAGCATCAGGATAGTAAGAAATCAATATGTATAAAATTATTTGTGAGGTTTTGAGGTTAATGTAACCATGGTCTTCATTGTTGGGATCTCTTTTTGGAAATTTTGATATTTTGTCAATGCAAACATTTTTAAAAGAAACATTAAATGAAATGACAATGGTTGAAAACAACACATTTTAGATTTCTATGTTTATAATTCAAAAGAAAACTTATTGATTTATGATAGGAGTAATTTAAATGGTAGACAATGACAAAATGGCAATTTTTTGTGAGTTTTTAAAATGAGTTTAAGGGTATACCCTACTACTTCCAATGTTGTCATGTTTTTTTCTTGTGTATCAAAAATGTGGTCAAATCATCTTCATAGATAGATAATATTTGGAGATAATTTTAGTTATGAATTATGCCTTGTGGCCATCCATTCTCTTCTTTTTTAGTGGCATTTATATTTGTTTGGCCAATCTCACAATATAATTGACATGTATTCCCACACTATGTAACTAAAACCTATTTGAGTAAAGTTGAAAATGCAACCATAAGACAAGGCAAAACATCATAAGCCCAAAAAATTTCAATGCAAAGAGGCCATTTTGACTTGGTTGATGTTAAACAACTTGACCTTGTGCATATCCTATGAAAGCTAAAAAAATTTGGTTTGGTTTTTAAAAGTAAAATGATATGTTTGGATCTTTTGAATAGCTCTCATTTTGACCAAATTGTCCAACATAACAATTCCCCCATTTTATTAAAATAGGTACAACTCCAAGGATGTTATTGGGGCCTTGATTCTAACTTTTGTTCTAGCAACCATAATGTTACCCATTACTACATTATAAAGAAGGGTGAAAATCCTTTAAAGTGTACCACATAGGACAAAAAGGTTTAGTTTTTTTTACCCTATATTTTGATCCCCATAAAAAATGATGAATCAAAAGTTGTCAAAAATTTCAAAAGGATTATATTTTAGACTATTACAATTTTAGATTCTATCATAATCATCCATAAATGTGTCTTTACATAGTAAAAAAGGACTAGGTAAAAAAGACAAAAAAGGGTGACGTTATGATAACATTTTGGTACACCTTAAAAAATTAACACCAAAAGAAAAAAGGTTTTGTTTTTCGACACCAAATTTCCTAAATGTTTGGCATGTAGTTGATACCACTTATAGATGCAATAACTATAAGCAATGTAAAAGCACATAAGAAGGAGAGCCAAAAATAATGGCATTATGGCATGAACTACAATGAATATAGGAACTATTTAAGGCTTATTATTGAGGCTTTTGATTTAACATTGCACAATCACATATTAAACATTACTTGAGATGCTTTTAGGGGTATCATGACCTCCACATGACTCTGCTGCAAATAATAAAAATGTGGAATGAAAAATGTCAAATGGATAAAAATAAAAAATAGAGGTTTACCATTATGGAAAAATGGGGTGATTTGCAACTAGCCTTACAACTAGGTTTTTGAGTTGCAATGACCATTTATAATTCATTTGCAACTCATTGCAACCCAACGTATTTTTACAAGCATGAGTGTTATTAAACAAATTGCATGAATTACAATGAATGCAACTCATTATATGTGAAACCATATACATATGCAATTCATGAAATTTAACTACGATTATGAAGGAACGATTATTTTGTAACTTTAATGCAATTAGTTTGCAACTACCATGGTAAAATCATGTTGACATCATTTTTCATTGATCCATCAAAATCTAACACATGGCACTATGGTGAATTTTGTTTTTTTGAAATATTGATCTCCACCATCCATATGATTATTCATTAATATGGTCTTAGATTGTGACACATGGCATAGTCAAAAGCTACCTCATGACATATTAATTGAATTTTTTTAAAATAAAAATAAAAATATATTTAAATAGCTAGGTAGGTGAATACATAAGCATAGGTAGCTAAAAAATAAAACTAGCTATTTATTTACTTAATTAGGCAAGTAGCTAAGGTGGAAAAGTAGGTGAATTAAAGAATAACCATGTAAATATTTTCATTTTTATTTTGTCTTTAGGGTTAAGTTTTTTTGAGTTCATTCCAAATTCATGTATTTTATTATGAGCACATAAGAAGAAAAAAATTATATAATTTTTGAGATGAGATTCAAGGACAAAATTATGGGTTAATCTTTTAGTTGACCATTAGTTGTAAATTGGGTTACAACCAAAAAAAAATTTAAAAATCCTTCATTTTTGGTTTTTATTATTTATTTATAATATTAAATTAAATAATTAATTATTTGATAATTACATATGTGAATTAATTATCTAAAATAATCATATAATTTTTTTGAATCAATCAGTCTAATTTAGATCATTAATTAATGATTTGAATGTAGATAAAATTTCAATAATTAATCATATGGATTCGTAAGATGGATTATTTGGATTATCTGAAAATTAATTATTTTAATTCAGATAATTAACTTAGATAATTAATTCAATGCGTTTATTGTGAATTGAATGAAATTTCCTTTTGATTCGCATACTCCCAACTTGACATAAAGGTTGCCCAATAGCATTATTTGCACCATTAAGTTTCCATGGTAAGGGAATATTTTGACTTTTTTTTCTTGGAGTTAAAGATGGTTGTGTAGTTTGTTGAAAAATGGGTATGTTGTTGCTTGCCTTGTATTTGTACTTGAAATGTTGGGTTGTTAGATGTAATAGTTGGTGATTGGGTTTTTTGTCCACTTGGGGGGGGGGGGGGGGGGGGGGGAAAAACAAAAAAATGTTTTTTTTT
>Ga0116227_10002409_pt1 | contig 42621 bp, 46 predicted proteins | sample S1TSphgellanicum_FD_89693 | JGI IMG/M metagenome (GOLD analysis project Ga0116227, IMG submission 89693) | Host-associated microbial communities from peat moss isolated from Minnesota, USA - S1T2_Fb - Sphagnum magellanicum MG | ecosystem: Host-associated > Plants > Peat moss > Unclassified... | reverse complement strand
TCTTTCTGAAGGCAAAAGGCTACCCTTTAAAAGTTCTTCTAAAGAGAACTAGAGGGTTGGTTCTTAAAGAAAAATTCCTGTTTGGAATTTCCACTTTTGGCATTTTCAGAATGATTTTGCTTCGAGTCATGTAAGTGGGAGCTTCCTGTAAGCCCAGTTGTTCTTCCTGTTCTTTTCCCTTTCTGTGTTTCTTTGTTTCTTTGTCTGGTCTTTGTTGTGGGGTCTGTTGCTAGCCAGTAGTATGGCTGAGTCTTCCCGTTGCTTCTGGAATTGCAGCAGAAACTCAGCTTATCACTGGCCTTTACCCACTGTAGGGAGCTGATGAAGTCAGTGGGGAAGTTGTGATAGTTAAGTCACTATCATACATACTACTGTTGATGGTCCCTGAACGGGTGTGAGACTGGCACTTTTGTTCATACCGGTGTGTGTTTTTCGTTTTTCGTTTGTTTTTTGTCTCCCCTTGTTTGGTTCTTTCTGTGGCTTCCTGAGGAAGTGTTAGCCTTGCTGTTTCTTCTTCATCGTGAGAATGGAGATTTCTGTATTCTTATGAAAGATATTGTTAACAGGTATCAGAAAAACACTGTGAATGTAGCAAGTGCAGCAAGGTTATGACTGCACTTGTTCTTGTCATGTTTTATTTTGGTTTGGCCAGAACTGACATAACAGTTACCTTGGAATTTTTCCTGTGGGCTTTTCTCTGAATCTCATAGATTTGAATTTGCAGGTGCGCCTGTGCTTGGATCGCAAGGACTACATGCGTGCACAGATACTGTCAAGGAAAATAAGTCCCCGTGTCTTCAATCCTGAAGCTGACAAAGACAAGAAGAAGCCAAAGGAGGGAGACAATATTGTGATGGAACCTGGTCCTGATGTTCCCTCTTTGACTGAGTTGAAACGTCTCTACTATGAGCTACTGATCAGGTGGAGTCCTAATGCTGCAAGCTGACTCTAACAAATCCAGATTTGAACAGACTATGGAGTATCATACAGCAGAACCATTGAGCTTAATTGCTGGTGATTATAACAGGCTTGATGGTACTGTTGACTGTTGAATTTATAACTGGTGATTGTAACAGGCATGATGCTACTGTTGGCAGAGAGGAATGAAACACTCTCAATTATTTTAAGTCTTAGTCATTTGGTAATAGCAAAGTGGGGTTTGGGTATCACACTGCATGATACAAAACTGTGGGCTACTTTTTGAATTTAACATGCGAAATGGGGGCTACAGAAGGAGAAGAGTAATGTTTCCAGATGCTCAAATGCTTGGTTCATGTTTGGGTTGAGCAGGTACTATTCACATAGCCAGGACTACTTGGAGATATGTCGGAGTTACCAGGCCATATATGAAACTGCAACTGTGAAGGAAGATCCATCTCAATGGATTCCTGTAAAATCCAACCCCTGACCTTTAGTTCTCATCTCAGTAGGCAGTGGTTCTTCCTATTGCATGCTGACTGCTGAAGGGTTCTGGTGTGTTGTACCCCTGAAACTTATGGTTTCACAGTTGATAGTTACCCCAGTCTATGATGACTTTGTGCTCATGAGACTTTTGGTTGGGCTGCACAGGTTCTGAGAAAGATTTGTTGGAACCTAGTACTGGCTCCACATGACAGTATGCAGTCCAGCTTGCTGAATAGCACCTTGGAGGACAAGAAGCTGTCCGAGCTTCCTAAGTTCCGGTTAGTGTGGGCTGCTTTGAGTATTCTATTATGATGTAGCCTTGGAATTGGGAGTTTCTCTACACTATCTTGAATTTGCGGTTGAGATGTGTGTATGTTTTAGCTGTGAAATGAGTGCAGCTTAAGTTTATGCAGTTCAGTCTGTCTGCAGGAGTCAACAGAGACAGACATGACACATGACATGACAGTTACCTTCAATATGTTATTGTGGATGTTTCTCTGCAATGTCATAGATATGTTTTTCAGTGGCTAGAGCAGATGTACTGCATCCAAGCAATCACCAGTGGTGTGCTTAAAGTATATGGTCAGGGTGGTCCATGGTCATAATCATTAACCTCTGTGGAGGCCTCTTTACTCCTTTGGTTTAGATTCTTTCTTCTACTGGGGCAAGCTACAATGAAATGATGCTTCTTGCAGGCTTGGTTTGTCTTGAATGAGGATATTTTTGACTCTTTTTATTAGCTATGTCTCTTTAGTGTAGCTGACATCAGGACTGAGTCTTCCTGTTGCTTCCAGAAATCTGATAGAGACTGAGAACACATAGTTTTGTATAGTTGTTTTATTTAGTTTGAACAGATTATTATACACTTTCCACTCCCACTTTGGCAGTTGATGAAGTCAGTGAGGGAGTAATGGTGGCTAGTCAGTGCCATACATGATGAAGGTGATGATCTGATTCTTTGTGAGTGACAATCACAAGGTTATGATTGCACTTGTTTTTTCTTTAGTTTGGTCAGAACTGACACAAGACTTTTCTTTAGAGTATTGTCAAGAATTTTTTTTATAATCTCTTAGATGAGTCATGAGACAGTGAAGCAGTAGAATCAAGTATCTGGATGTGTGAATTGGACCACACATTACTAGTGTTTTGGATGAAATGTGAGGAAGGGGCTTTCAGCATACTCTTCAGGGACTCATTAGTTTTGTGACTGACCAGTAAGACAACAAATGTTGATGTAGAGGGCAGGACATTGTGGGTGCAGGTCTTTATTGAAGCACTTTGTGACCATGGAAGTGATAAGGTGGGCTGATTTTTTGGAGGAGTACAAGGATGAATTTGATCAGGAGTTAACATTGCCTGGTGAAGATCCTGGGAACCGTGCTGTTGATGATCTTCGCCTGCGTGCCATTGAGCATGTATGTTTCACATTCTCCTTATACTCACAATAGTCCTAGCTTGGTTTCTTTCCTTGTCCAAGGCAGTCATGTCCTGAAATCTTGTGTGGGAGAAAGGTCCTCAAGTTGACAGTTGAAATCAAACCACACTCAATTGAGCAACTTTTTCACACAAGTGTGCAAGTCCTGACTGTTTAGAGTTAATAAGTGCAACCACTTGCAGTCCACTCTCTGATGTTAAGTACATTCCACAGTTGTCAAGATGAATCACCTGTCTAGTCTCCCAAGTGACGTAAGTTTTAAATTCCCCAATTTGGAAGTACGGAAGGATTTGAAGGATTATGAGACATTTTGAATGCTCTCTTTGGAGTGAGTTTGTAGAAGAGAAGCCAGCTTGCTGGCCTTTGCTGACCAGTGTCAAATTTTTTATACAGAATATTTTTGTAGTTTCCAAATACTACTCAAGAATCACACTGAAGCGACTTTCAGAACTTCTTAGTCTCACTTTTCAGGTGATGTTGTCATGTTTTTGCCCATCCTGTGCCCTGTAACATCCTTTTCCATGCTGCCATGATGCCTTGCATACAAGGTCAATATTAGATGCTAGACTTTACAGTATCTTTCCAAAGTTGCAGATATTCTTGATTATTATTAGGGCCCTTGCAGTGTAAATCAATCTGGATATTCATGATTTGTTGAGTTCACCAGTTTCTAGTCACCTGAATTTCATAGTCTAGGACTAGTAAATCACCTGTCAGACCAGGGTGAACCTAGGTTTTGTCCTGAAGAAATCTCTAGTTGCTTCACAAGATTTTGTGGAATTTTTCTCTAGTGCTACAACCACTGGGCTCACTAATGTAATTCTATCTTGCAGGAAACTGAGAAGCACCTTTCAGATATGGTGGTGTCCAAGGCTCTCAAAGCAAAGGTTGACAGGCCAGCTGGAGTAGTCTCCTTCCAGAGCAAACAGGATAGTAATGATGTGCTCAATTCATGGGCTGTGAGCATAGAGAAGCTGTTGGAGCTTGTGGAGAAGAGCTGCCACCAGATTCACAAGGAGACTATGGTACATAAGGTCACTCTGAAGGTACAGTAGTGACAGGGCCTTAGATACATGATAACTGTGTAGACTACTCTGCTTTTGGAGCTCAAGTTTTACTCTGTCTACTCTTGATCCTGAAATTATCGTCTTTGATTTTTATACAGCTAACTGTGGGTCCATAAGATCAACATCCACTTTGTCCAAGAATCTATTTCCTGTATTAGGCTTATATTTGTCAACTGTTTTTGTGGTTAGACAAAATTCTCTCGATCAGTATTTGCTGAAGAATCTTGTCTTTTGGCGACCATGGGACATCCTACATCTATGTTTGTCATTGTATTGTTCTCATTGGAATCCATGTTTTCAACCTAGCAATATTTTCACACAATCATGACTGGTTTGCCAAATCCACTGAAACCAATTGTGGTTGAATTTTGTACTTTGGGAAATACAGTACCTTGAACGAGTTCCATTTGTTAGCGTGGATAAGAACAGAAAGAGACAGCTTCATATTCTAACCCTGGAACTCCACCTTCACAACGCGGCCACCACTAGATGATTTTCCTCCCTTTTTAGCAGGCTGATGAGATGGACCTGCATCATCGCCAGAATTTTTGCTTGAAACTGATCCATTGCTTGATCCAGACTGACTTGATCGTCCACTTGATAATGGCAACTTGAACCCTTCAGCTGTGACCTGCTTCTCAATGATGGGGGCATAATCAGGATTCTCAATTGTGAGTTGCCGCAGCTTATACAGTACATCTTTCACTGTTTCTCGCAACTCAGCCAATATGAACTCACTTCCCACTTGCTTTGCTACAGCTATCCTGCATCATAATTTTGTTGATTACAGACTGCCCTTGTGCTACTCTGCATCAACATCTTTTCTATTTGTACATGTAGACTGAATATAACCTTAGTGTTAGACTGGGTCAGAAGGGACATTTGGCGATGGAATTTGGAATGTTGTATTGATTAATTGAGACTTTGCTTCTGTTTGAAACATGTGTATTGAGATTAATTAAGGCTTTCCTTCTTTTTGAAACATGGGTATCAAGAAGCCAAGACCTACGATGACTTTTCTTTCAGATCTTTGACATGCAAATTTAGTTGGGAAGCAGCACGTTTGCATTTTGTTGATTGCTCTTGTGCGTCCTTTTCAGCCATTTCTGTTTTCCTTTGCAGCTCAATACAAGACTTTGACAGACTTTCATATTCTTTTCCTGATTTCTCAAGTCGAGCTTCTGCTTCAGCCACCTCCTGAAAGAGATTGCACTAGGCTTATGTATTGATATCAATTTGAATTATTTCATTTTCACAAGGTGTGGCCTGGTTAAAAAGGATATTCCACATCAATGTGCAAAAAGGGTCTTAGCCAATTATGCTTCAACAATTGGATCTTCAAATGGTCTTTGCAAATCAAAACACAAATGAAAGATTATTGCCTCTAGTTATAAGTTGACACTTTGCTCAGAACATGCTTGCATGAACTTCCTGAAAACATTTCCTGCTAAGAACTTGCATTTCTTTTCAGTAATTGCTTCAATTAATGAACTCTAGTGTAGGTGGGTTGGAGATAGTAGCAACATCTATCATGGTGAAATGAACCAAAAAACTCCTTGTAAGATGACTGTGAGTCTTGACTCCCAGCCTTGGGCTATTGGGTGTGATAGTCTTTGAACTTTTGTTTACCATTCATTCTTAAACTTTTGTAGGCATAGAACTTTGAATAACAGGAACCAACATACTCCTTTTTACTTGTGATTTCAAGTTGTTTCAATTTAATATATGGGAATGAGTTGCCTACACCATATGATGCACAATAGACGAAATACTTGGTTGTATGTTTGTGCATACTTCTTGCGCCAATCTTTTTTCTCGTTCTTTGAATCGATTAGAGTCTCGTGACTTTGCAAGTTCACTCTTCAAAGACTTGGCTTCATTTTCCAGTTCAATGATTTTGGGGTTGTTATGGTCAAGACTTGTCCTTAAGTTATTGTTTGATTCAACAATTTGACTTGTTGCTTGTTTCAAGAAGTCTACATCCACTTTTGCCTGCACAGCATGAAAAGTTCAGTAACATTTCCAAATACACAACACACTTGTCTCAAATTGGATTCATGGTGAATCAAATGAACCTATTAATTTTATTATGGCATATTCTACGAGTTTTGGAGATAAGATGCACTAGTAATAGATAAACTTGTTAATGTGAATATGCATTTAGAAGCTCATAATAGACATTGGAATATGTGATATGTGAATTGAATGATTTTTAAAAAATGATTATCAAAGCATTGATTCTTTTCCACGTAACAATTTTATCCATTCTGCATCATCCACTTTGGAACTAAATGCAATTTATAACATGTTCAAGTCTTCTGTAGTATTGAAGATTTTGTTCTATGATCTTGATGAGAAACCTTGATAAATCTTTTTTCAAGTTCAATTCCCTTTCGTTGAACTTCTTCTCGATCCTTTACAACTTTTTGAAAATAATATTCAGCTGTTAATTCGACACCGTCACTTGACTTCGTTCTCGCCTTCAAACAATCGTACTTTGAATGAAGCTAAAATACACAACACATTTTATTTTTTTCCGTAATCAATGTCTGGACTTTTTTAGTTCAAATTGAAATATCAAATGTTTGATTTACATGGCTTGATCACATCTGACATGTTTATGATAAAAGTGGTTGTACATATATCCATAATATATATGCACATTTTATGGTGATGTGGTGTGAATCTTACTAGTTGCATGTTGATATTATAAAATTGTTGGAATTATGCTTTTAGAGAAAGTGAAAACCTAAGTGCTTTTCTAGTTTTTATTTCGATTTAAATGGAAAAAGCACATCATGGAAGAACTCCACATGTGACAAAACTACTAAAACAACCTTTATAACAAATTTTCAGAACTTTAACAAAATAAATAAATGGACAAAAAAATTCCAAAGTTCCTAGTTTAATGAAACTTATTTCTCGTTTGTGAATGCTCTTGAATTCATCTATACAAAAATTGTTCACAATATACCTTTTCAATAAACAAAACACAATTTTTGCGTTTGATAATGAGATTATGGAGCTCTTCTTGTATGAGCTTCAATTCTTGTCGTTGTTCTAATTGCCTTGCATCTACTTCCTGGCGCCGATCATCCATGTTCTTTTGTAACCTTTGTTTCAAACAATCCATATTGAAAACTTCATCTGAACAACCAATCAAACTAGCATTTTCAACATTGACCATTTAGAATTCTACTAATATTCAAGGATTGATACAACATTGGGATCTCAAATTAACCTCCAAATGCTCAGTTCAATTGGTAATGGAATTCATAATGGTGCTCAAACTCTTAAATCATGGACCAAATTTGGTGCATTGAACTCAATCATAATTACGTTATATTTCTACATAATTGAAAATGTTATCTGAAAATGTATGTGTGAATAAAGTAGCCTTGTGGACAAGGTGGCACATGAAGACCTATCATTGGAATCCAATGTAGGTGGCGATTTTTTACTTGAGATTTGTCTTGATGTAATGTGGTGCATATTTCATTTTTCCAAAGACAACTTATATTTCCAGAATTAAGACCTTATGTCTATACACTATCGACATAAGTCATTCATGATTGAAATATTACCTGCTTTGAAATGTAAAAGATCTGTTAATCGATTTACTTCCATTTGTAGCAAGTCAACTTCCAATGATTTTTCTTCTCTTTCTGCAATCAACGTCTACAAGAAATAGCAATTCAAAGATTAATGAATAAGTCAAACCACTCAAGAACCTTTTGAACACACCAAAAGTACACCTTGCAACAGAAGAACATAAAAATATTGTAGCCTTTGAGATGGTCACATGAACGAGTAATCTAAATATGCTCATTTGATTGGAGTCATCACATTGACTATATAACATTTGATTAACTTATTTGCGACATCCCTCATATGACTGAAAGCTTCCAATTGGATAGATTAGTCATATTGAGTAAAATATGTCCGTTTAGAAAACGAGAGTCTTGACAAAATATGCATTTGGACCAGAGTATCAAGTACATTTGTTGACCCTAGGAACGCACAAAGGGAGACCTTGTTCCGGTAGAACGTCCCACATTCTAATCCAAGCCACTTGCAGTGCAGCATTTACTTAAAATGCATAATGGATTCACTGAATGCAAAATAATTATATATCATTATTAAAACACTCCTAATTGTATCATATAAATATTTATGATTTTGAATTTTCACACACGCTTTTTAGTTTTAACTCATAGGTAATCATAAAAATTAGCCTTGTGAATCCTATCCAACTATCTAAATTGAACTTAAATTATATAAAAGACATAGTTCTAGCATTTACTGATATCCAAATTTTATGTTATGTTGAAGCACTAAACATATTTGAGGCAGCCACAAATTCTAACTAGTGGGTTTGACAGGTTTCACAAACAATTTTCACTGTGGGCCAAATTATTATTTTTCTGAAGCAATTAAGGCCATGTTTCAAATCAGATTCTAACCTTAACTTTGTGTTGCTGGTGAAAGGACTAGGATTAACAATTGCAAATGTGTTTAAAAGAGCAAAGTCTCAACATATTTTGTAACATATTTCATCATGTTAGAAATTACAATTTATCTCCTTAAGATAAGGAGTATCACATTAACTAAAACTTGGTGATCATGAAGGTTCAATAGCATGATTAGCCCATTACCAAGCAACGGCCTTCAAATGCATGTTGTTTCTTCTACAAATTCACAAAGTTAATGAACATGTGTCATGTTCATATATTGATCAAGCCCTCTCATGCTCAATATGGGTGCACATCCTTGATCAGTATATTATTGCCCAAGACAATGTTGAAATATAGTCAGGTATATTATTCAATTGTTGATACCTGACTAACCTACTTGTAATGTTGCCCTTGAAAAATATTTGTCATCTCAAAACTTAAGTTGCAATAAACAAGTTTATCTGTGGTTATAACTTAAGAGGTACCTTGTTTGTGACATGTCCCGAGTTGCATTCAGTATTGAGTTCATCATTTTTTTCTTCACCATGTTTGCATTTCTTTTCCAATTCTTCTTTCTTTTGTGTTGCTGCCCGTAAGTCATTTTGTGATTTCTTCAACTATATGTACACCATTTGTTAATTATTAGAATTTTGTGTGGGCAAACATCTAATGACACCAGTTACTACTTCGTGAGTCCTTCAAAAACAATTAATTGTCAAACAAAGATTAAAAAATTCATATTGTCTGAAAACATATCCTACATTGTTTGCTTTATCATACACCATTCAAATTAAATTCCAACAAAGTAATGGTCTTAATTTGGTTGGGCAATAGAGTAGTTCAAACCAAAGAACTGGCTCTCTAATGTAAACATTACTTGTGCAATAGCTGATGCTTCTTCCCGTTTCACCTCGTCCAAGTGATTTTCCAGTTCTTTAATCATTTTAGCTGTTTCTATCTCTTCAAGGTTATTACGTTCACCACTAGCTTGCCCAACTTTTCGTTCCATTAATTGGATTTGGAATTCAGCCACATATAATTTTTCTTCTTGTTTCATCATGTCCACTTCTAATTGGTTGATTTTGCTGCCCAAATTTTTTGCTTGTGACTTTCCACCAGCTATTTCATGTATGGTATTCACTTCTGCAGCCATTCCCAATAATACAATATGAACTTTTCCATCTAAAAACCTTGATACACTTTTGAAAAAAAGTGTCAATTTATAATAATAATAATAATAAAAGATCAGCAACTCGTTTTGGAAGCTATGTAGAAACTTGGTGATTCTACTGTGGAAACCTGCAGCTTTGAGGCTAAACAATTCTTCTGAAGCCTTGAAATGTCTTTCTCGCAAATCAATAACTTCTTGTTTGGCTAGTTTCAAGTTCAGTTCTTCAACGCTCAACAATTTTTCAAGGGCATGTGTTCGTTTTTCCAAAGTGTCAAGATGGTTGTATTCTTCTTCAACTTGTTTTCGCATTTTCTGCAATTTTTCCTTTGCTTGCTCATACTTCTTGTTTTGCCGTTTTATTTCCTGCAATAAAAACATGACCATGTACATATAAAAACAATTGTGAAGGTCAAGCCAAAGGTTAGTGGTAGGGTCCATGGAACACATGGTTACTTTACACGTTTTTGTGCATGCAATATGTGTTAGAGCCCTACTAATACACTAGTGCTACAACCCTTGGAAAAGTGGTTAATGAAGTTAGCAACATTCCCGCAGAAATGGTTTTACAATACATACTATGGTAGTATATTTTTGCTCCATGTTATTTGTTGGGGGTGCCTACCAGGTTTGGATTTGTTAAATTTTTATCAATGAGTCTCTTTGATTGGCCCATCACAGAAAAAATTCTCAGACTTTAGAGACTCCCCATATAGAAGTATTCACTCCACTCACCCTCCCCAACTATTATGAGGAAGAAAGCCAGAGAGAATAAGATACCAAAGAGAAGACGAGGGCTGAGAGTGGTAAAAAAAAACAAAAAGAATGAGATCACCAAAGGTCAAACAATAATAGTTTGTCACCATTTCCCATGTAGGCTAATGGCAGGAAAGCATAGTATGGGTGCGTATTGTTTTCGTATTATGGCAAGATGGAATGAAATATGGAAGTATGGAATGAAATCCTAAAGACATAATGCCAACAACTTCAGTATCTTGTGTGATAAGTTGCAATTAATTTAGATTAGATAATTAAATTATTAAACACATTTTGTATAAAATAGATTTTTTAAATTTTAAATGATTTACAATTGGTGGAGGAATGTGTTTATGTACTGATTTGGATTTGATTCATCATATAGATGTCTACATGTGGGATTTATCCAATCTCACTTAAATTGGGTTTCATTTATAAAAGCTTTAATTATAATTGAAAAAAAGAAGAAGGTTGGGTGTGAATTTTTTAAAGTGGTACCATTCAAGATGAAAAGGACTTAGTTTTGAACTATGTATTTTTGTTTTTAACATATTGATCCCCATCATTATTAATAGATTAAATATTTTACAATACAATATTTCTAACCATCACAATTTTAAATTCTATCAATATTATTCATTTTGTGTTCCAGATCTGAGAATATAGGACAAAATTAAAAAAATACAAAAAAAAGTGCCATTGCAATAGAATTTTGATACCCCTTTAAAGAAAACTTGAACCTTGCGTTAAAACTTAATGTGAAAAACCTTCATATTATGATTAGTGAGCCTTAAAATTATTAGTCCACCGTAACATTGTGGAATGCATTTCAATTTTATAAAACATATTTGTCAATAATGTTCAACATTGCAATCACGACACAAGAGGGCATAAGCATGGTAAAGTATGCCGGTTGGAGATGCTTGTTGTTTTTTTAGAAAGTATCCATGAAATATATTTTAATGTATTGAATTCATGAATATTATTTAGATCAATGATCAACAATTATAAGTTTTTTGACTTCATTGCAGAATATTGAAGAAACACGTGTTTTAATATGCATTTAAATACATTTTTTGGAAATGCAAGTATAAAAATTACATGTCATAGTTTTACAAAATTGGATTACAAATACATGAAAGTACAACATCAAAAAAATTTATTATAATTTTAAGTTGATTAAGGTCTAATATATATGGATATAGTTTTAATTTTTCATATTCTAATCATAATCTATCAAAATTTTTATGAAAAAATATTTTAAAAAATTTAAAACATACTTTTCGTTCATTTTTTATATATAAGAATTTACAATAAATTCAATGAAGTGCTCTATGATTTTAAAATACAATTTAAATAAGTTTTTGTTACTTTTTTAATGTTAATGTTGAAAAGAGACTGTTTTTGAAATCAGATTTTCTTAAGACTACTTTTTTAGCATACTTTATCATACTTGACCCAAGAACATTTCCATCAACATTTAAATAATATGGGACTAATTGAACTTGAATAGCGTGATCAATTTGGGGTTGATTATCATCAATGCTCAGATTGTATGTCTAAATAATGATATGTAATTTTTTTTTATTATCTTTGGCAAAATGATTTGTTTTGAGAGAGAAAATTATATAGTATATCTTGAGAGGGAGGCAAGATAAATAAATAAATGGAGTAGCTATTGAATTGGCATATCCAATAGGTATTATTATTTTTTTATATTTTAATTTCATTTGATTGTTCACAAATTTTGATTGTTCTCAAAAACATATTTCACCCCACCATAAACAAAAAATTAATTCATGATATACATTACCAAAAAAATTCAGTAAATGATATTGAACTTTATCAATTATAGCATTGAAGGGGTTTTTCAATGTACATAAACTTCATCCAAGTCTATTTAAAATTACCTCTTGAAGATGAACTTTTTGACCAAGGATCTTTGCAAATCGATATTGAGTGCGCAGATGATTGGTCTTCATCAAAGCAAGTTCTTCATGAGTTCGTGTTGTACTATTCCACATTATATGGAAATCACCCATTACATATTGCCAAGTGTTATTGACAAGTGAATTATTATGAAAATTGCGTACGTCTAGACATCAATCAAACAATGTCTATATTGGTTTTATCACAAATTGGCACATTTATAGTCTATACACCATCCCCAAGTGGATTTTCTCACATATATAGAAGGTAGAATAAATACCTTTCTGATTCTGATCGAAATTGTTCACGCTGTTTTTGAGCATCCAGCTCCTTAAAATAAATTGCTCTTTCTATATCTTTCTGCATTTTCAATCCAATGTTGTACAAAAGGAGTTTATGCTAGATTTTTGGAAGAATTTCAGTATGGAGTACTTCAAACAAATTAATATTTTGATAGTTCAATGACATAATATATTGATATTTTCGAAATTGAAAATTGAAATCTACTAATTATAATTTTGTCAGAGTTGCATAATTAAAAAAATTATTCATAAATAAAATATAAAATTTCTAATCTTGTATCTAACATGTCAAAATAACAAAACCATTAAATTAAAATTGTGTAGGATAACAATATAATAACACAATGGATGAATATCAAACAATTTATCTTACATTATGTTCAACTGCATTATAATATTTGAGGTCAAGATTGTCAAGTATACGCCTTCCACGTCTTAAATGTCCTTTGTTATTGGCAAATTCAGCTGTCATTTTATGAATATCTTTGTCACGTTGATGAATGAGTTCAATTGCATCCTCCCACATTTGTATAAGTTTTTGTCGTTCCAAGTGCAATTTTCTGTTAATCCCACCAAAATTTGGGGTTTCCAGAGTTACTTTCAAGATCCAAAGTTTTGGGATTTTTCATTCATTTCAATGTGGTAGGATGTTTGATGTGCCTAACCCACCATTTCAGTAATTTACAGTTGAATTCCCTTATAAATATGATGAGTATTGTGTTTTCATCTTCAATAATTCTACAAACAACAAAGTACAATGGATTTCATTAAATCAAATTCAGAGAACCGTGAAATATAAATATCCATGATGTATTGGCAAGAATGTGGAAAATTTTGGTACCTAAATTCTTCAGCAGTTCGATCAAGTTGAATTTGATGACTTTGAGTTTCTGACATCTCATTTTCAAGAAGATGTTCCAAGGAAGCAAGTTCCTTAGATGCTTTTGTTTCTTCTAATTGTAATTCCTTGATCCTAGATGTGTCACTTTTAGTGTAGCTTGCTAAAGCCATAGAATCTTCTTCTTTTTGTCGTGCAGCTTGGACCCATTGTTCCATTTCTTCCTGTTTTCCACCCCTTTCTCTTATCTATGGACATGTTTACTAACTTCTTGCATGTGACAATGCACATGATTCAATTGATAACGTTTCTAATTATTTTTTCTTTTGGTTACATGAAAAGCCCCTAGTATTTAGGTATTTAGGGTTGATGGCATGAAAATAAATCAATTTAAGATTTAGGGTTAATATGATATGGGCAATTTGTTCTTGTTAGTCTGTCAAACAGAAATTTGACTTGAATTATTAGTCTAGTTCAAAAAGCATAATACCTGATTCCAATGTTGAACAAGTCGAATTTGGTCCATTTTCTCATTACCTTGCATAATTGATGTTTGAATACTTCGCAACTTTTCCATCATTTCATGCATTTCATTCTCAAATTTCAACACCTCTCTCTGCAGGTTTTTCATACAGGAATAATAATGTCAAAAGCATGATCCAGATGTTTGCCAAGCAAGTTGGATGATTTACACTAACATGTAAATATGACACACATATACTAATTTAAAGAAGAAGACCTTGGTCCTTTGGACTTGGAATTCGCACATTGTCTTCAAATGTTGTTCTGCCAAAATTTCTTGTCGTTTGGCCTCAACTCTCATTTGTGTTGCTGCAATTTCCTCTTGCACTCGTTTCATGTGATCTTCCATGACCATTGTCCTATCATTTTGTTCTTCTGTTGCATCCTATAAGCATGCCCAAATTTACTCATACAATTTATGCAACCAAGGTTGCACTTAAAAATTTCAAGCTGGGTCCATCTAATTTTGTAAGACTTTGTCATATCAATTTGGTGAACATTAATTTAACTTCTATTAAATAAAATAGTTAGGAAATGTTGCCAGGCAACAATCCTTGTGTTAGTTGTTGTAACCTTGGACTGGCCTAAATGGTCTATTCCAACATTGAAAATAGAAATGGTTAAAATAGATGAAACTAATTGTGCTTATTGATCCATCCAAAAATAAATTATTGAAAGCCAAACAAAATTCATTAAAATTCTCTTCGGACAGCTAAAGTGATGAATTGATATTTGTGACTTACTTATGTGGTATTAAAATTCTTGAAAGTGTCGTAAACATTTGTTTAATAAATAAATAAGCTTATTATCTAATCATGTGGCTCAGGTATTACAATGGTAAAACTATGTTGGCTTCATTACAATCTAGAAATATTCTTCATAAAAAATAAAATGCACATAGGAAAACATGAAAAGATGGACCTCAATATTAATCATTGAAAAACCCAAGTGTTTTCATTAAAATTCTTTTGGAAAGGTATAGTGATACAATTGATATTCCTGACTTAATTATGTGGTACTAAAATTCTTAAAATTGCTATAAACATCTATTGAATAAATAATAAGCTTATTATCTTCATTCATTTGGGCTGGGATTTTAAAATGGCAAAAATATGTTGGCCGTCCTTACAATCTTGAAAAGATGCAATCATGAAATATTCTTAAATCATCAAACATAAAACACCTTCAAAGCAAACATGGAAAATTATGGACCTCAACGTCTTTCAAAGCCCGTTCGGCCTCTTGCACTTGAAAGTTGAAAGCACGATTTTCTTCATTGGCAAAGGCGGGTAGGAATCGCAAACTAATTTCCTTCACAATTTTAAATTCCTTTTTCGAATCGAAACTCGAGGGTGTTGTTGCATTTGATGCTTTCTCATGATCCAAAAGTTCACCATGTTCCAGAATAGGGATGATGCCAGTTGGAGCTAATACCGTAGCCCACTCTTGCACAGCATCTCCTCTTCTAACGGCATCCCCTTGTGGCAAGGTGATAGCCCAACTGTTGTCATCATCTTGACCTCTTGTTGGTGTTTGCCTTTGTTGCTGACTTTCCAACTTTGTGGGTATTGAATGTCTTCTTTCATGTTGCATTCGTATTGAAGGAGAAATAGGGAATCCAATACCCCTTTGTGCTTTGCCTCTTGTTGCTGCTTCTTCCCATTCAATTTGTGGATTGACATATTCTTCTTCTCCCCAGTTGTAAGTTTCAGCAAACACATCAGTTGCTTGTGCATGCGGAGAAAGCATGCCTTCTCTCACGGGACGTTGTAATTCATAGGCTGCTTGTTCTTGCTCTCCTCCGTCCCAACTACGTGTTTCAGCCCAAGTTTCTCCATGTTTAGAAGCTACCACAACTTCAGGAACATTTATGCCTGCTTGTCTAAGAAGTTCCAGGCGTTCAACTTCATGTCGTGGTCTTCCCACTCCTCGTGATGATGATGCAGCAGCTTCAGCAGAATTTTTTCTCAAGGACTCCTCCTCCTCCTCACCTTCCCCCAGATCAAATGTCCTTGCCACATCTTCTTGAAAGTTCAAACTCGGAGCCACAACACCTTCCATGGGTGGTGGAGTGGGCCCTCGTGTCTCCCCTTCCCAATTGTCAATATCTGCCCATTCATTATCACCTTGGTCGGTGATTGCCACCATTTCTGGCACATTTCGCCCTTCCCTACGAAGCTCTTCTAGCCTTTCTACCTCAGACCTTGGCCTTCCTACCCCTCGTGTTGGGGGTGCATTGCTAATTGCAACAAGTTGGCTTTCCCATGAGTCATCTTGTTCGCTTGGTTCCTGTAACTTTGCGGCCCCAATACCTCTTGAAGTTGTTGCCCTTGCAACTTCATCCTCAAATTGTGGTTCCTCTTCTTCTTCTTCTTCTTCTTCTTCTTCATCGCCCCATAATCCTCTAGGGTGTGTAGGTGGGTCTTCAGATTGATTTGTTGTTTGCCTACTGGCCATTGCTTGAACCTTCTTTCAAATCACATAATCTGTTGTTGCTGCATATGGGCATCCAATTTTAACAATTGACAACAACCATGCACTGACACATATATTATTGGGACACTGGAAATTATTGATCAACTTGGCAAATCAATAGCTATGATCAAAGACCAAACTATTGGCACTCAAAGGATTTTGTTCAAATGGCAAATTGTCTTCTCTTATAAAAAGCTTATAATTTGTTGCATTTCATTTCTTTGCAAATATGACACTCAACTCCTCATGGGAAACTATTTGGACAATTCATGAGGTGGGTATGAAAGAATTTTGCGCATCAATCATTAGCAAAAATATTTGCATCATGAATGACATGTTTGATGGCATGGGGATTACTGAGTATGATATTCTAAACTTGAAATCCAGAGAATAATTTCACATTTTGTGCCAGCTTCTAAGAATTGATTGTATTATAGGATGGGCAAAGGGATGAGATGTAGATGAGCAATTTGAAGATAAGTAAGTGATGGAAGAAATTACCTGCACACACAAGTCACAGCAAATGACAAGCCTGGTTATTGTTTCCCAATAGTGCAGTGAGAAATTGCACAGCTGTGGAAGTAACATGATGTTCATGTGAAGCTGGATGGCTGGAAGATGGGCCTCTTTCAGGGGCGGTTACCCTCACCCAATTTGCTCACATCACTTTCCAGAAGTGGAATAATTAGCAATCTCTTGTTATGCTAGGCATAAAAGTTTTCACAAGCAGTCCTAGTTCCTCACCCCTTAACAGGGTCCTCTTGGAAAGATATGGGATCCTGGCATATGGCAGCAAAATGGGTCTCAGCCCTGGAGTCTAGGTACTTACCTGGAAAAAAAAATTCTTTCATTGAAAACCTAACTCAAGCTGTAGTAAAGTTTCAATTTGAACAATTCATTCTTGACTCACGATTAGAGAAAACAAGAAATACAAAAGTCCTTCAAAGTAAGAAAGCCCTCTCTTGTTTGGAAGTTGTGCTATGATTAGTCTGAAAATTACCTGAAGGCAAAGTCCCATTATCTGCTGTTCTAATCCCTTCAACAAACCCTTAAAGGATTTTTTGTAACTAAACCTTTAAAAATGCCATTTAAGGTATACGAAAACCTAGAACTCTTTGATGTTATGAGTGTTTGATGTGATTTGTACAAGATGTGCTTTGCAGGTTTCTCAACTTGATTATGTGAGTTGGTGAGTACTCTCTTATTAGTCACTGTGGTTATTTCCAACCTGCCAATTTCACAGCATTAAGATCTACTATGCATGCTAATTTGTACAAGATGTACAATCTGCATTTTTGTCAACTTGTTTATGTGAGTTTCTTGTGTGTACTCTCTTATTGTGCATTTTGGTGTGTTCAATTTGCCCAATTTGACAGTAAAATCCACTGTGCTAATTTGGAAAAGATGCGTATAATTTGCTTGTTTGTAAATTTGTCTCACATGTGTTTCTTGTGAGTACTCTCTTATTGGGCATTTGAGATGTTTTCAATTTACCCAACTACAAATTTAAGATTGACTATGCCAATTTGTAAAATGTGTATAATTTGCACATATGTTAAATGCCTTCATGTATATGAATTTCTTGGGACTCTCTTGTTGTCATTGGAAAGCATTTCCAATCTGCCCAACACAATTTATAGTATCAGGAATTTCAAAATTCAGTCTAATTGTGAAAACAATAATCTTCTGATTTTGCAAGCCAGTTGAGAAAATCACATCCTATTTTGGTTGAATGGGGAGTAATGGCTAATCTGACAAATCTGCCAGTTGGAGGGCATACAAGTGTGTGATGTGGGGTCTTGATTCAGGGTAGATTAGAACTGTCTGCTCGTTTACTCAGAATGAACCAAGAGCACATGATGGAGTTGCAAGAAAATGCTGTAGGGACTTCTATCCTCATTCCAAGCAGCAGAATTCTCTTGTGGCATAGGCGTGTGATTCACAAGGAAAGAAGAAAGGCTACCTTGTCTTGAACTAGTGCAAACTAGGTAGTTTACTTGCCAGTTTGCTGCAAGCAGAGCAATGTTGGAGACATTAGGTGCCATTGATCATGGGCAACATCTGTGCTTGACTGCGATATCACATTCAGGTGAGCAGTCCATTAGATTGCCCATGCATCATTAAACTGGCTTAGCATTGATTCTCGATTTTCAAACACTGGTTGCTCATATGTGCTACATACGTACCTGAAGGGATATTCTTCCTCAGGAAGTCATGGCTGTCCAAAGGAAAGGGTGGGTCTTCTCTTAGCAACTATGGATTTATAATAGGTTTTGTTGGCTTCCAAAATTTCTCTCCCAATCTCAGAATGTAGTGCTCTCAATGGGAAATCGTATGAAGTTGTAGGGGCCTGTTGCAATGAGGGCAAAATTCTGCCTCTTGTATTCATGTATTCTAATTGAAGTGCTTGAATTTGGTCACGTTGCTCTTTAACTGCCATGAAAACAATCAAATCATCATCACATTCACTTGAAGCTAACTCTCAGAATTTAAGCAACAAAAGTTCAAAAAGTCTTCACAAACGAATGGTTTTAGTGATTTACCTGTTTCTTTCAGTTGCCGCATTACATAAAGGGCTTGGAACCGTTGGTCCAGTGCTGCTTCCTTTTGTTGTGCTGCTACTGCAAGAGGCAAAGGCAAAACTAAATCTTTAGTACTAAATCTTTCACAAAACACTGTGAAAGTTTGGACTTCCAAGCTGATGAAAAAAACTTGAGTTATGCTCCTAGCCCAAACCAAGGACTAGTCCAAGGGTGTGGACTAAATATCCTCCATACCTTCATTCCAGGTTTAAGCACTTGTTCTGTCCTAGAAAGCTTAGTAGAGTCAATGGTGTTGGATATTTTACAAGGCCAACACCCAGTGTGATTACTGCTCTCCTGAAGGCAAATCAACACCAATCTCGTGTCTAGAAGTCAGAACCAAGAACTTACAGCCAGTACTACAAAGGCGATTTTGAAAATCATGCTCCAGGTGTAGCTGTTGTGCTTGTGTAAAGAGCTTTGCATTTTGCTGTTTTATTTCTTCGATCTTCACAGTTATCTGTCCATATATGAAATCCTTATCTTCCATTCTGTGATCCTGCAGCTTTATGTTGTGGTCAAACCTACAGAATAGTAATACATGATCAGAAACTTTTCCAATATCTTTTTTTCTAGATACTCCAGGCAGAGAACATCCTGTTATCAGCTTTGCTAGGCATTGTTCTTTTCTTGTGCAAGAACTGAATGAGTTGGGACATTTCAAAGAGATTCAATCCTCTAAACTCAACAGAATGAAAACCCTCCAATTAACTCAAGTGTCTGGAAACACACATAGTTTAAGTACACAAGAGTTGACAACACCCAAGCAGGTAAACCACCTCTTTTCAAGAGCTAGGCTCTCTGAAGCAGTAGCAGGATCTTCACCAGTCTTGATGACTTGTTGGGTAGCTGCAAAGAATGATAAAGCATATCAATTTATGGCAAATCACACATTGAACTCATGAGTTGCTTTGTTCCCCTTCTTCTCTTCCCCAAGAATGGAAGCAGAGGAGGAGGAGAGTATCTGAAGAAGAAGGGACATTACCTTTTGTAACACGAAGGAGTTGGAGAGCACGAATCTTTTCCACTATATGCTGTTGCCTCACATGATTCTTTGCAATTTCCCACTGCACACCATGATTCTCAGCCTTGTATGTCTTTGCTGCCATCAGCATATTGATCTGCCAAAAGACCAAATCCCCATGATCTCCAAGAACCAATTACTGATTGTCCCATTGTTACAATAATCTTTGCAAGCTTGCCAGATCAGAAATCTGTAGACATTAAGTCAACACTAAGTATATATGTCCTTGAGACCTTTGTATGTGCTTCATGCAGGACAATGTTGTTGAACTCCTCAACAAGAGATCGTGCCATGAGTGCAGCTTCAGTGTAATCTCCTTCAAGCGGATTTAGTTCAGCTTCAATGAATCCTTGTTTCAGATTCAAATTCAGTTCCAGGTTCTTTCTTCTCCTCTCCCTGCTATCGTGAAAATCTGTTGCACATCCAAGACTGTTAGATCTTCAAAAACAAATACCACCTGTTGTTACCTCTACATGTTAGCTGGAGTCCTCTACACAATTCATTGTGTCTGTTTGTCTTGGCACTGACCTTGCATATCTCTTTGACTTTGCTTCTAATTATGTTACCTTGTCCCTGGAGATGGTTTAATGACACATCTTTGAGATTGCAAAGTTCAGCTCAAGGATCTTGGCAAAAGTATTCTGTAGTTTACTGACCAGCCAAAGCTCGAAGACTTGCTTCAATTTTCCTACGATTAACATCATCAGCCATAGTAAGATCTGCATAAAAGCCACCCATGTTGTTCATGATGCTAGTGAGCTGAGCCACCTCCTCTTCTTGCAACATTTTCCTGCTTCTTGCATCCACAAGTCTATCCCATTGCGCTAGAGTCACCTCCTGACACACAACACACAAAAGTAGATGCCCAATGAACTTGGTATTAGTACTACACACAATCAACTCCATAACTCCATCTCTTCCACAGCATTGTTGTTGCAAAATTATCATTAGATGATATGAAGCGAAGTTCTGTAGGCTAAAAGGTGCACCTGGGGTCTTTCATAGAAAGGGTCAACTGCATCCTCTGTTGTTGCAGATACTGCTGCTGATAGTTGTAATGTACTCTTCCGTGATCCCTAATCATCATGCAAGTGCCCAAACAAGTTAGCAGCAATGACCAAGGCTGTGCATCTGAGCAACTGGTTCATGCTTGATGTGCAGGTCACCATCATGTTCATCATCTATGAACACATCTTTACAACAAATAAAAAATGGCATTCATGAGCCTGCATTCAGGTTGATTATGACAATCTACTTACAGACATGGAGCCTCTGCGAGAAGGACTCTGGGAAGTTCGGGGTGTGGATTTAATGGATGACCTTTGTTGTACTGCTTTCTTATGATTTTCAGCTTCATCTGTTTGTCTGCATTTGACCAAGTCCAGGTTATTTCTCTGTGTACAGATCTTGTTACAGTCTTGAATGATTCTTGAGTTACATGCTATTGTCAAGATAGAATATTGTCCAGTAGGAATTCCAAATTCCAGGCATGATCACATATTTTTTTGAGCTTGATCTGGTGCAAGTTGAATGATTGTAACCAGATCTGTGCAGAAGTTATCGCCAGGAAGAATTGAATAGGTTGCCATTTACTTGGCAGGTCGGCGTTTGAAGAGTTTATAGAGCAGATTCACAACATCTCCACAATCAGAGAAATTCTTGCGGAAGTTCTTGTCTTGTAATTTGTCCTCTGCAACTGCAGCATCATACTTCTCCCGAAATACATCAACCTGAAATCACAGACATCCATCAATATGAGAATTGATTCCTAGGTCATTGCCTATCTGCTACTCAATGTGCAGACCATTGCGATTGATGGAGAGGTTTCTAACCTCACGCTTGAAATCAGTGACAGCATTAACAGATTGTGCTTTAAGGGATTTGAGACGGTCCATATTCTTGCTCATGTTGGCCTCATGCCGCTCATCCCTGAACTCTTGTATCTCAACTGAAAGACATAGACGTGATATAGTCTCCTCAACCATTATACATCTTGCCTCATCCTGCACATGCATCACTTGTGCTTATTAGATAAATGGGAACTGCTTCTCAAATGCAAGCTGCAGATGTGTCTCCTGTATGCACAACATCTCAATCGAGTAATGATCACATCTCCAGTGCATATTCTGTTCAGTTAGAAGTTATACAACAAGTCTTTGCTGGAATAAGTTTGCCACTTCAGTATTGAAGCTTGTGCAGAGTTCATCGACATCACTCCTCAGTTTCTTTTGCTCGGCCTCTTGACCTCTTATCTTTTTCTCCTTTTCTTCTTTGATTGACTGTCACCACCACACACAGTTGCAACAAACAGTTTTGGTCAAAATAATTTGTACTCAAAATCACAGCTACTCCAAAGGTATTGTGATGACTTTACTAGACAATCTAGATGCAACACACCAAAGAGGACATACAGAGCATGTTATAGAAGATAGCCAAATCACATAGAGATGGAAATTGCACAAGGCATTCCATGATTTGGTGTTCCAACCCCAAGTCATGGAACAGCATATGTACCTTCAGATAAAGATCAAAGTCTTTGATTTCTTTGTGCTGTTCTTTAGTGAATTTTTTGGGATTGCCTCCCATCCATGCAGGCCGGTTGATTTCTTCTTCAACAGCAACCACTTCAAGCTTCTTTTCCAGCTTTCCTCCCATCATATCCATCAAAGCACGCTCAGCAGCATTATTACCTGCTCTCAGCCTAAATGCCCCTGCCTGCCATTATCAACTACAAAAGCCAGCAAGACAAGAAAGAATTTGTTTTTAAACAAAGAATTGACAACTCTTAAGAATCATCTACTTTTTGTTTCAGTTGTTAGCCCTCAGTTCTCAAGATTATGGAAAAATACACACCGTTCTTGTTGATCCTCAAAAAGTTTCAGCTCTTCTGCTCTTGCTCTCTCTGCTTTGTTGAGGACTTTTGGTACCAAGATTTCCTCCTTCTTTACCTCAAATATATTCGGCATCCCCTGCACATCAACTAGTCCTTTCAGCAATCTGTAAGAAAAATATTCATCATATGCATACATCTTTTTGCTTTGCCTGAAACACAAGGAAGAGTTGAGTGTTTTCAGAGTATACTTACATCAATAACCTCATTCAGCTTTGGCCATGGATACTCTCCAGGTTGTGAAAGCATCTTGTGCAAATCTAATATGCGGCTTTTCATCTCTGCAATCCTTGAAATGTGAGAAATCTTGGTTTGTCGTGCTTCAGACAGCTTTTTGTTGAAATCTATTTTAGTCTCTTGCATTTGTACAGAGAGCAAATATCGCTGAGCCCCCCACATATGCCCAACATACACCAAACATGCCATCAGAGACTGCTATCCATCATCACAGACATTTTCTATACAGCTTTCAATTTGAGATGGCAATGAGTCCTTGTCTTTACACCATTGTAGATCGATCAGACTTTGCTAATCCCATTGCAAGCTGCTTAATCCTTCATAGGTTGATATCATTCTGAGATCATGCAGTTCTTCCTTGATGGACCTTTCTAATGTACTCAGATCCCATGGGTTTGGTTGATTGCAGTGTCATTGTCACAGAAAATGAATAAAATGCCATGTCGAGGACTTGTAGAAGAGTCCTGGATGCTGTTGTACTGCAGTTTCACAAGTTGTAATGCAGCATTGAAATTCATCCAGGGGTCAACTCACTTGTATGCGCTTCCTTCTGGAAGTAGTCAACTCAAGAGCACCATACAAGAATGTCTGAATGGGTGCAGTATCCGGAATTTCCAAATCTTCCTCCTCATCCTCCAGCTCTTCTGGGATGGCAACAGCTGGAGTAGGACTACTTGCATCACCCATATTGCTTTCCTCTCTTTCACCCACTGCTGGGCCAGTGGTAGATTCCCTTTTGTACACAAACACCGCAAAAACAATTGCAATTGCAAGTTGCAAGTGAGGCAACAGAACACACAGATCAGCCAATGTGACCTTTGTACCTTGTAGAACACCCATGTGTATTGCTTCATTCCAAGAGTTTGTCATTGAACAAGGTTCTGGTCTTGAAACACAATTGGATTCAGGCTATGATCTTAACAGACAATTGAAAAATTCCACCAGATTGATGATCAGCACACACATGAAATCATGTGACAAGGTGATCTTACTACTTACCTGCGACTGCCTTGTTCATCACCTGCATCAATCTGGAGAGCTTCTGCACCAGATTGCTGTGATACCATGGATACTCTGCTACTCCATTGAGATCCCTTATCAAAATCAGAATCCACATCGATGGGCAGAGGGCCAAATGCAGCAGCATTGAGAGCATCAATTTCTGCTTTCTGGGCTGCAAGCTCAGCAGCCTCTTTAGCAGCTTGCTCAGCAGCTATTTGGGCTGCAATCTTGGCTAATTCTTTTTGCAGTCTCTTCATGTAGTGGTGCTCATACATCTCGATATGCCTGTAGAATTTTGCAATCTTAACCATTTTCATGTCGAAGGAGGGCTTTGCTAGCATGGGGAAGCTCCACACTTCATATCCATCTCCAAATGGCCAGACAGCCATTCCTGTATGGGAAAATAATTGTCAGATTTAATTCCTTCTTCTTCCTTTGGCAGGATGACAAAGATTCACTAGATCTCGTGGGACAGGTATGCAAACAATTGAACTATTTCAGTTTTTATAAAGCCAAAGAAAACAAGTACATAAACTCAAATCATAAAAGAGAATCCTGCTACAGAGAGTGTACCAGGTTCACTCATGATTTGCCAGCATTCCTCCTTGATACGTCCAGCCAAGACATCCTTGTTCAAGTCACTTATTCTCACCTGATTGATCTCCATATTGTTAGCTGCTTTATCTCTGGCTTTCAGAATACTTGATATGCAGCATAACTGTGAAGGTGCAGAGCCTCAAAACAACAGAAAGTGGTTTGTAGGCCCATGACAATAGGGCCTCACAACCTCAAGATCCACAAGATTTTTTTCTGCATTTGATCTGTTTGCAACAGGCTAGGTAGCCAAGACTGTGGAACTCTATTCCAAGTTCAAGAGATATTCCATTCCATGCAGCTCCGAGGATGCTTCAAATCCATAGGTAATATGAAGTCTGCATAAGAGAGAGTTGTACCTCCTCACGTGCTGCTTCAACTTGCCTCTCTAACTCTACCCTCAGCTCATTTTCCAGGTCTATTTCGACAATCATCTCAGAAGTTGTCAGTTTCTCCAAAACTGGAGCCTGCCAGAGCATATGCAAAAAAACTGAGAGATTCAAAAGATGCTGGTTCATTTGACTACTTGCTGCATTTGTTGTATGTGTACAACAAGAGAGAACTGAGATGCAGGAGGACAAAGCCAAATGTGGTGGCTTTGAAATGGATGTGAAGACTTACAGTGAGGTTAGTTTCATATATCTCATGGAATTCTTGTCTCAGCTTTTGGATGCGTGATTTCATCTCTGACCTCAAAGGTTGTCCAGCCAGCATGTATCTGCAAAAAAGAAGTACTATTGCAAAGATAGAATGCCAGTTTCTCTAATCCCAATTCTGTTGTTAAACTGACCAGGAATAAATAGGATAAGAATCAGATTCAAGCAACTAATGCATCTACAACATGATTGTCAAACACTGACCTTGTTTCCACACTGGTGTCATGGCGTTCCACTACTGATGGCTCTGCTGGGTCCACTGTATGTTCTTGAGGCGCAAATACTCGAACAGGCTGCTCACCTGTTAAGGTTGTCATGACAGAGTTAAATGAAAATCAACATTGTACCATTTTCTTCTGTACTGATGGCAGAATTGTGGCCTTCACAGATCTGTTCCATATTTCTTCTGTATGGAAGAAGGCTCTCAAATAATGAAAGAATGCTTCCATACTCTGTATGAGAGCATTCCCTTGAAGAACCTAGAAGAATATATAGTGGCCTGGTGTCAATCTTGCGTCAAGCAACAGTTTAAAGTGCACCTATTTGTGTACAGATTCCCACAGAGCAATTGTCATCTGCTACAATTGAGGAGGAGATTCTCAATCACCATGGCTTCAACAACAATGTAGGGTAACACATACAACTTTGATGTGTCTAGGAAGAAGCTTTAAGTGCATGTGAAACCCAGGTGGAGATGATGGGTAGCTAGCTTACTTTTTGTGAGTTGGGAGCTTCTGAGACCAATCTCAGTGAGATCACAAGCAAACATGACACCAAATGCTCCCCCAGTGTAAAGCATGTTGTTTGTGACAGTAAGGCATCTCATACCACCCTTGTAGAAATCATACATATGAACATCCAGAACTTTTTGAGGTGGCTTCATTGGGTCCAACACATTTGAACGTATTTGCAATGTCCCATCCATAGCACCTGACACCAGGAGTGCCTCCTGCAAAACAAGCACTGCATCGTGCTTGATGTAAACTGCTGATCCTTCCTACTTTGGTTCCAATTATCTGAACTCTACAGCTTTTGCTTGGAAGTTGGCCACAGAGACAGCACTAAGCATGAAAGCATTTCATGGGGATAATGTGGTGAGACAATTGACAAGACATGTTGCTAACTGAGAAAAAGGGTGTGTAGTGTGTACCAAGAGCAGAGCCAGGCTTGTGGTGTGCAACAATGTTGAAATGTGGAGTTTGGGCCATGGCATCAGGGCCAGTCCATGCACTGGGAGTATCAGGCAGCCGATATTGGAGTAGATTTTTGTCCTTCCCAAGTGCCCATATAAACTTCTTCTCTGTTTTCTCTTTCTCCAATAAATATTTTGCACAAGCAAGTGCATTCAAGGGGCTACCAACACGGAAACTGGAACACCAAAAGCAAACTATACTCTCAGTGAGATTAGGCCAGCAGTTCCAACTTCATTGCACCAGGAAGGGTTGCTCTCTCATTTCTAGTGAAGAGCTTGCAATATGCTAGCTTTGGATCAGCATCTTCATCTTCTATTTGTTTAAGGTGGTAAGAGGTTCAGTGCTGCATCAAGGGAAAGAAAATGACAACCTGACTCGTCTGAGAGCCCTATGCTCAAATATGAGCCCACCACCAGGAGCTCGGTTTGAAGGTACCTTCAGCTGTACTATCTCTCCATGTGCTAGAGATAGCAATATCTGCAAGTCCTCCTCATCTAAACCAATACACACATTACAGTGAGAACATTGGACAGCTGCTTTGCTGAATCTTGTTAAGCCTCCAAGAGAACACAATTCATAGAACACTTATGCAGCAGCTAGAAACTTGAGAGAGGAGAGAGAGCAAGTCACCTGTGGATGCTTGATGATCCCAGGCATGAGCTAGGACTGGGTTATTCATGATTACTAAACCCAGCAACTCCAAGTCATCGTATTCTGGTGATTTGTTGAGGAGGAAGAACACACGAGCATCAAGCTTTGATACTACAACCACATGTGACCCACTCTCGTTGAAGCTGATCTGTATCACACCATCTGCCGCCACTCATGTTTCTCAAATTTTGTTGCACACAATTGAGACCCTTTTGAGTTTTCTCTACCGTATTTCCAAGCCTTTGTAAAAAGTCATGCACAAAAGACCTTAGACTTTGGGTTGACTGATTTCAGTCTAAAGTTCTGCATGGGCAATGTGATGTGAAAAAACTTTTTACAAATTCTACTCTTAAGAGTTTGCTTTCATACCTGGTCAAGTCCACCAGCATGCAACTTGATCTGGTTAACAAGATTTGAGCGACCTGTGGGTTCCAGTTTGAGTATCCACATGTTACCACTGCTTGATCCTGTTGCTACGATATTCTGCAAATATTGAGAAGTGGGCTGCATGATTATCATGTTATTTGCATCACCTCTTTGTCTCAGTCATTTTCCATGCCAAAGCTCCAAAAGATTTGGGAACATGTGCTTTACTCACATTGGCTTGACTAATGCATATGCATGTTTGGGGTGACTGAAAGACATGCCGAGACATTTCCTTTCCCCAGTCTGCCATCCACACTCTCACTGTCCCATCTTTGCCACACGTCACCAACAACTTCCCTGCGCTGCAAAGATAACAAAATTTGGAGATTCAGAAGAAAACTGGATTCTGAGAAACTCAATATCCAATTCTTGGCATAACTAGAATCAATTGTCACCGCAGCAATGGAAACATCAAACATAGAGCAATCACCTAAGGCTGCCCATAGCCAGAATGCTTCCACTGTGAAAGCTGCTTTGCCACTGCATGGACACTAATTTTTCAGTAGAAGCAGCAGCTGAATCATCATCATGCCTTTTGGTCAGCTGTAGCTGTAGTTGCTGGGCATTGACCTTAACTGTAGTGATCGAACCATTTGAAGATCCCAGAAGTAACTGTCCTTCATCATCACGGTACTGCACATTTGTCACTTCACTCAGTGCCAGATCCAACTCCTCAACAATTCTGAAATCATCTAAGTCAACTGCCTCATACTCATCATCTGCAGCAGATTCAAAAACTTTTTCACCCTTCTTGGGCCTTCCTTTTCTCTTTCCCTTCCCCCCGGTGGCAACCTCAACTGCCTTTGCCTTTTTCACTTTGACCGGAAAGCCAAGCCAGTGGCAACACCCACTGATCCCAACAATCACCATGTGATTTTGTCCAACACACAGACCCACTATCTTCTCTGCACTTGGGAGAGTAATCAGTAGCTTGAATTCAGGTGTGGTGTCCACCACTGCTGCCTTAGCTGCTGCTTGATTGTTCTCAGGCATTAAACCTGTCTGTGGATTTGCTTTTGGTACAGCAGCAGGCAAAGAAGGCAAATCTTCAACATTGAAGCTGAGGACTTGACCACCCTCACACCCAACATACAGAGTTTCACCTGTTGATGCCCATGCATGAGCATATGGTTGATGAGGTGTGGCAAACAATGTCTTGCAAGTGAATGTCGTCCTCTGCAACAAAACAAAACAGAAAAACAGAGATTCACAGAATCCACTCAGAAAGCTAAAAACAAAATATCAAGGGGATCACAGAACCCTTAATCTCCAAGTCTGTGAAGACCCTTCTTCAAGTCTTCAAGGCAATATTCTTTTGCTTCAGAAAAGTCTGCCAAGAATCCAGAACACCACTGCTCATCTGAGACACAGACAGGAAAGGTTGAATTTTGCAGATGCTGCATTACAAACAAATTCCAATGTGAAAGGTTTTTTATTGAAATATGATGTGGTCACAGACATGGAAGTTTTGCTCATATGTCCAGATGGAGAGTTGTCCCATCCCACTGACACATATTCGATCTGCAGTAGTAGGACTGAACGTTATGAAGTCCACAACACTCCCCATCTTTCCTTCTATCATCTTAGTGCTTCCCTTGCTTGGATCAAGGTCCCATAACACCTACAATCACAAAAGTGTGGTGGCCCAAACTCTTCAACAGGAAAGATTCAGTCGGTATGGATTAGGGCGAAAGTGTTGTACATCGTGGATTCCCACAACAAGAAGAAGGAGAAGCATGAGACAGAAGGAAGGAAGGAGCATGAGAAAACAATGTACCACTCACCAAGCGAAAATCAGGTTCCCCAGAAGCAGTAACAAAACGCCAAGATGTTCTTGAGAAAGCCAAAACCAAAACCTCCAATTCCGCCACATCTGCAAAATTGCAGAAACTCCAAACATGTGGGAAGAGATACATGAAGAACTTTTGAAGAAGCAAAAGAAAAAGGGACAAAGCATGCATGAAACAAAGCTAAGAATGCACATCTATCTGAGCTCAAATAGAGAGTTTTCTTAATCAAAAGAAGTGCAAAATTTTACCAGTTAAGGTTGCAACCTCCTTGTTCTCGTTCTGGATATCATGCACATGGATTGAAGGTTGTAATCCCTGCATGCATGCACTTCAAAATTCTTCATTCTCAAATTGGAGTTCTACTTCCTAGATACTATCAAGTAACTGGCTTTTACAGACAGTCCATGTAAGAGATTGTTGCATTTGATGATGTATCTCCAGAATTGTGGTGCATTTTGAGCGCAGTCCATGCAAGAGATTGTTGCATTTAGTGATGAAATATCCGGAATTTTGGTGCATTTTGAGCACAGTCCATGCAAGAGAGATTGTTGCATTTCGTGATGAGATTTGCCGCTTTTTTGGTGCATCTTTTGTTGTTATATATATACCTTTTCTGAGATTGCAAGCCAATGGTGGCGGGGATGGAGAGTCGAGGTTTGAATGCCGACTCCAGGACCCCACATGAGATGAGTATTGAATCCTCCCGACAACGAGTACTGGCACACGGAGTTGCCGCAAATCGCCAATGCGGTATCATTGTCGACATAATGCAGTGGTGTGCTTTCGTACCCGACCACGTACCTGCAAAAAACACAAAACAAAATCAAAGTTTCTCCAGCTTCTCAACTAGGCATTTAATACTCGGACTTCGAACTCCGACTTGGACGAGATCTTAAAGCTTTCAAAAGCTGAAAGCTGCAACTGAAATACTGGAATTCTTATGCATACAATTCCATTTAGAGTTTCTTCATCGTAGAGCTCAACAACGCATTGAACTACGTACACAGGATTGGCCATTGAGAAGACCGATTTGAACTCTGATCACGCGCAACCTCCGATCGCTGGTTATTTCCAAATCTCCAATTCAAACACCATGCTACTGAACCTTTTTGGTGCGATTTTCAACAGCGCATCACATGTGAGTTGAAAATTGTGTAATTTCGTGCCTTGATCAAACATGTAGCAGCAGACGATGGAGAGACAGACAGACAGCAGCAGCAGTTGCAACTGACCCATCCATCCACGAATCCATTTCTCATGATCACGTCGTCTTTCAGAGTTCTCCTTCCGCCTCGAACTTGGTAAAGACGGCTGATTTGGCCTCTACAAGTTGGTGCGAAGTTCTTGGTGTATGGTGAGCTTGTTCCTCATGTTTCGTTTGATGTAAAAATTTTGGAGTATTTTCGCATTAGTTTAGCCTTGATTCTTAAGTTTCTTCCGGCGTTGGTTCGCCGTCTCATTAGGCTGTTGTCTGGTCCGTCTCCGCCGGATTTTTTTATCGTCTTGATGCGTTTAGAGCTTGAATCAGGACGATATTCTGATGCGTGTTCGTCGTGGATTGAGGTATGTTTGTTCTGGCATTCAATATTTGCGAAGGGCTGGTGTTTGTTCTGCAAAGTGTAGTGTAGTTTTTCTCTGTAACATCATCTTGGATGCTCAATTCATGCTTCTGATAATGGCTTCCAACTCGATTCTTGTCCTTCTGCAGGAAGATAAGAGGCTGGAATTTTGCATCCGGCCTTCACATCGTGCCGTCTCTCTGAAAGAATGTTTCGTTTCTTCAGCAGGTTTAACAGGCGAGTTGCAATAGCCAGGATGGCTAAGGACCAGATCTTGCCAACAATTTCCTTAACAAGCTCCAGTGAGACTCTCTCAGTGAATGAGAAGCTCTTGATTGACCATCTTGATGAAGAAGCAGAGCAGCTTGAAACAACAGAACTTATGGCAGGCTTTGAGCTCTCTATTTAGATGTTGCTTTTATGCCTGTTCTAGTCAAACCACAAAGAAGTTGTACAAGGCTACTCATCATAACTGAAGCAGACAAGTGTTATTGTGCAGTCCATGTCCAATGTTGCAGTAAGATACTTGTTCAGCAGATACTGGCCTCTTCTGTGAACCCTAGGTTTACAAGATTTGGAGTTACAAATAGAGATCACCTGTCGCTTCCTTTGCTTGCAACACAGATGCTGAAAGGGCTGTCAGAGTTACACAGTTGTTTGGAGACACGCATATAAATGTTTTTGGTAGAGACAAGGTAAAGATTGCAAGAAACATGTCCAAGGCAGGGATTCTGATTTTGTCCAGACGCCATTCTCACACAGAATACAAGTGTTAACAGTGTGTGCTGAAGTTGAAGACTCTGCAGCAATGTCACTCTAAGAGCATATATCTGTAAATTTCAATCCTGCAGGGCAATGGGCTCTCTTGCAGGAGGTTATTTTTTGTTTACTGGAAGCTGATGGAAGCATTTCTCCTCAACAAAATGTTCACAGGTACATCTCTCATTTTCATACAGGGCCTAGTATGTGGTGGATAATTGGAACATGAATTTTTTGATGACCATATTTGCATTCTGCTCAAGGGCTTGCCATCAAAATCTCAGTAATATCATGTCAAGTTAAGATATAACATAACTGTAGTGGATAACTGGCTCTGAAGGAGTCATAGATCAATCATCTCATATCTTTGGTGGAAAAGAGAGGCAAAATCATCTCTGGATAACTTTGGTTGGCTTTGATGCACAGATTGAAGGATGTCAATTATGCAACCTTTGATGTGTCATCTCACCATCTTCCAGTGGATTCAGCTCAAAACATTTCTGAACATGAAAGGAAGTAATGCCAAATCTGCTTTTTGAAGAGGTTTTCTTGGTTCTCTTTGTAATGCCACTACAACCAGACCAGCCAGCCTACAAACTTTGTAAGAAGTTCAGGATCCTCTACACTTGATTGGGAAGTGCATTTTTCCCATGCAAGTGTAGACGCGCAAAAGCCATCAAGATTTTGGCTCCAGAGTATGAAGACTCAATTATGCCCTGAGAATAGAGTACAAAGATCAAATCTAGAAGATGTTATCAGTGCTTCGATCTAGATCCCCTGCTCCTTGAGAATCTCTTGAAATTCCTCCCAGCTCAAACCCTTCTTGATGAACCGCAGCTTGGATGGATTATAAGGCCCTCGAATTCGGTCAATGCTTTGCACCGTGGCTGTTGAGGGCAACACAGGTTCTGCAGGATCATATGCTGTTGCCCTTGTCAAGGAAGATGAAAAGCCCTGCATCATATTCCATGTCAATGCTCATGAGCAAGTGAATCATGAATCTGGCACCAGAAAAAGAAATACCTCCCACCATTCAGGTTGACAATCTACACCCACAAGCTTCTTCATGCATTCCTTCCAGCCAATTTTGTTTCATGGGCTTTAGTGTAAGCTGCTAGTTTATGTCTTGTTGTCATAATGGTAATCAATAACTCAACTCACAGTTCATGCAAACAGGAGGAGCAGGGCATGTTATCATCATCTACAAAGTGTGGAAATTTGAAGGTACACACAATTCACACAGAGACTTAACAGAATTCAGTCACTATGGTAGGATACTGTAAATAATCTCATTGCATAGCACTCGAGATGAAAACTTTCTGAGGTTTGGTGAGAATTTGGTGACTGAGAATGAGCTAATATTTTAAAGGAGGGCAGCTTTACAGTTCTTAGTTCCAGGCATTAAGGCTAAAGACGAGGATCAGGAGATTCGTTTCTGAGAACAAGGTTTGGGTTTAAGCATCACATTCTAAAGTGGGGATTGAAGTTCAACGTCTGTTGTTTTTGTTTCTGGTGAAGAGATCAGGACTAGGGTTTGGACAGAATTCTACCGTGTGCTTCCTTGCATGGAGAAAATGGGAGACGAGCTAGAGAGCCAGAGAGAAGAACCTTGAAGATGATAACCTGGTCTTCTTCATCATCAACCATGGCATGCACACGCAACACTTCAGAAGGTGCCCTCTCGCTATAAGCCTCCAGTCTACTGATATCAAATCCAAGTACTTCCTTTTCTCCTACTCTTTCCTCAACTCCCAATGCATCTCGTCGTCCTCCTCCTCCTCCTGCGTCCTCCGAAGACCCATTTCCACTCCACACCCGCATGTTCTTCTTTCTCCCTCCACTCTGTCTTCCCCATCTTAATTGCTGCCGGCCGTGCCACCATTGTCGCTCTACTATCTCCTTGTCACAGACCTCCAAGTACCAATCGTAGGAGGAAGAAGATGACACTAATAACCTCACGGAAGTAAAGCAAACAATAATCCTGGGAGGAGGAGGAGGAGGTGGAGGAAGCGACTGAGGTAGTGGGTTCTTGCGAAGAACGGTACAGCGTCCTTGCCAAGAGACAGTCGGTCGCAGATAAGAAGCTACCGTCGCCATCGCTGTTGCTCGCAAATGCAGAAACGGGCCCCTGAGGAAACAGATGATACCAGTAATTGTGTGAAAAATGTTAACTATAATCTTTGTAAGTCTGCGATTCGTCAGTGGTCCCGTAGTCTAGTGGTCAGGACATTGGACTCTGAATCCAGTAACGCGAGTTCAAATCTCGCCGGGACCTTCTAAAATAATCGTTTTCTTCTTCTTTTTTTCCTGGTGCATTTCAATGAATGAAAAAACTTTTTTTTCCATCTAGCATGTGAAAACAATCGTGATGTAGTTATTTTGATACTATTTATAGATCAAATTGTATAAATCAAAAATTGTATAAATTTGTGTGATTTTTTTATAAGTATGTAAATATTATGTGAAAGTCATATACACAAATGGCAAAAAGGAACAAATATGAAAACATGTTATGAGTTTGGTAATGACTTAATAAAAATGTGTTTTGAATACAAAACAAGAATAAAGTTTGACCATAGCAATAAAAAAATTTATTGTGCAAAATTGTGTTTTTATTATATATATTGTGATTTTTAATAGAACATTTTTGGTCATGAGTTTTTCATGTTTGGGTCAAGCACATATTTTTCTCTTTCATTATGATTTGAACTTAATTAATTTTTTACACAACGCGTGATGTTCATCTCATTAGTTGTGCATCAAGTGAAATGAAACAATTAAAAGAATTAATGAACCCAAAAAAAATGTTATTCTCCCACAATGTTTTTCTTATGTATTTTGATAATTGTTTTAATCATTTGATCAAGTTTTGTGCATTGCATCACTATTATATAGCACAAGTCATATGATATGAACCCACTTATACCTTTACAAGCATGTTTAAAGTGACATTGGTATTCATCTTTCAAAATAAAAAGAAAAAACTTAAATATTTAAAATCTACATATTTGTCAAATTTTTTTATAAATTTTTTGAAGGTGCAATAATACAAAAGAAAATTGATCAAATAATGGCTGGAAAAATATTTTTTTAAATAATAATTTTTAAAAATCCACATTGAACATTTTGTTTTCTTGTAAAATCAATTTATGAAAAAATTGAATAAAGATTTATGAGTGTTTACAAGACATTATACATGTAAAATGTCATTTGATCATTGTTACAAGATTGTGAACATAATATAGAAAAATACACTAAAGTAAATTTATGTATGTCTTGTGACAAAATCAATGAATACTAACAATCTATTGAGTTAATGGCATGTTTGACAATCCAAATTTTGGTATCACAAATATATAAATAGATGTTTGCATGATTCTTCTATTGAATAAAAATTAACCTTTTATGGATTAATCATTGATTAAATTTGTGATCTTTTGATTTTGTTTTGGAAATTGATTAATGAATCTTCAATTTGGAACATTATTAATTATATGGGTAGAAGATCAATAGTGTTCTCATTGGAAATGTCATCGTTTGATGATAAATCTTAAACTTATGATGTAAAAATTAATGATTTCATATTATATGAATTAAAAATATCCTTGCAATTTATGGGAACCTTTAAAATTGTTTATGACATTGTAGCATATGATAAAACATGAAAATGTTTCCATAAAACATGCACAACTTGACAAAATCAAATGGTTTGTTTGTTTTTTAAAACTTATTTGGTGATCATTGTCCTTTATGCAAATTTGACTTACTAAAAAAAAATAATCCATCTTGTTTATTGTATCATTTATTATACATGAATGTCATTTTTATATTTATATGTTATTTATTACCACAGTAGCTTGGCATCTTTGAAATTAATTAGATTATTTGTAAAACATTTGTAATTTTCAAATTTCCCTTTTTCAAAGAACAAAATTTGGTGAAGGAAAATACATAGTATTTTGGAATATTGAAGATTTGTTTTTGATATGAAATTGTTTTTTTTCATTAAGTATTCAACAAACATTTGTTGAAGCTAAATTTTTACTAAATTAATCAAAAATTTGGTGAATATATTAAATCATGTGTGGCTTTTACATCAATGAATATGTTGTAGGGGTTACAACTTTCTTTCAATGTGTGTCATTAATTAGATTAAATGCAAAGGAAGATGAATGACATAATGCCATGGAAACTTTACAAGAAGGAAAAAGGAAAGCAAAGAAAGTGACAAAAAAAGGAAAGAAGAAAAAAAAAGTGATCTAGTTTAAATCTATTTTAAATACACCAATGCTTGCAAATTGGGTGAAAATTGAGATAGTAACACTTAAAAACCCATAAAGATGATCATAATTTTCAAAGATTTTTTATTATAAGAATTTCCCACTTTTTATGTAGTTGAAACATATTCAAAATCTAGTTCTTGATTTCAAAATATGCATTACTCAAACATTAATATTTTGATTAAACCAATTGAATGTTAACCATAAATCATGTGTCTAGTCTCAACCTACTATCACTATGTATCACACTAGAAAACCTTGACCTTTTTTTATGCATGTTGTTATTTAATACTGCGTGATTCACATTCAAATGCATTTGTGTTTCACCTTTTCATTCAACATTGGACTTTTAAACTTTATGGCCTATTAAATAATAGACTATTTACGTTTTGCAAATGAACCCTAAATTATAATTAAAGCTTTTCACCTACACATCATGATTGCAAATTGTTTTAAATATCCTACATTTCAACATTTTGTTGCATATGAAATCAATTACACATCTTAGTGTATTTTAAACTATTAGATCACACTATATATCCATACATTATTTAAAGGATTTGATGATGATTCAATTTCATAATGTTCATAATTCCAACAAGTGGTAACACCAAATTTAACATGATGGTATCTTTTGGTTTGTATTAAAAATAAAAATTACACAATATGAAATTTCATAATAATTTATTTTTTAATTTTTTAATTTAAATTATTGATAATTAATGTTTTAATATTTTAATTTAATAATTATTTTAATAAAAAAATAAGAATAACACAATCAATTTACATGATCATTTTTATTTATTAAATAAAATAATTAAAAACCATTAATTTTCAAATTAATTTTTTGGTAATATTTTAGTGTACATCTTTTAATCAAAATTAGATACGTATAAAAATCAACATTGAAAAGGAATATCCATTAGAACATTTTTATCAAATTTGACAAGTGCACATTATTTTTATGAATGTTATGTTTAAGAATTTAATTAAAATTTTAAAATTCATTCTAAACATCAAATTTATTAATATTTAATGGGAAGTGGCATCTAACAATCTTTTAATATCACCTCCACACTGACTTGAGGCTAGACATTTTAATTTGCCATTTTTAACCACCCTCTTTTTGGAATAAGTAAACATTTTGTTTCCCCTTTTAATTATTTTTTGAATCAAAAGAATATATTTCCTCCTTCAACTTTGGTTTCTCTTTAAATTAATGAAGATTTGACCTATTTATCATTTTACAATTTTTTTGACATCTTAAATCACTATGATTGTTGTTAGGCCAAGGTACTGAAATATTTCTTAATCAAAACATCCTTAGGTGAAATTTAGATTGGTGCAATGTTTTGAATTGGGAATGATCTAAGCTTGGTTAACAAGAAAAAAACATTGAGACAACATGAAAGATGACAAAAAGAAAATGGAAATGTCAAAGGGAATGACAATTGAGCAACAAGGAATAGAAAGGTTGTTGAAAAGGGACATTCAAAACACCAAAGGTGTTATGTTGGACATGAAATTTTTCTTGTAAGCAATAGTGGACACCAAGATATTGAAGGTTGAGGGTGTTGGATACAATACCAAAAGACATCAAGAAATATGTAAGGGACATTATAGGCACTAGGGTTGAAAAAAAATTATATTTTATATATTTTTCAAACCAAGGGTTGTGAAAAATGGAAGAAAAGATCTTACGGGATGTTGGAAAGGTGTGAAAAAAAATATGTTACCAGGTGAATGGCAGAGATTTAACAAGCCAAGATGAAAATGGCTCATTAGTTGGAGATGATAAAACATTTCATTAATTTGATTTTCAAATTACTCTGAAAGGAAAATATTTAAGATGTAGTTCTAGGATTTTATGAAGATTGGGAGATTGTTTTTTTGTCCACACAAAGATGGATTTAGATAATTGTTGGAGATAAAATAGAAACTCAATATGTAGTTTAGAATTTTGTTGGACTGTGAACCATAGATTTTCATGTTTTTCATTTTTTATTTCTACACTTTACACTACAAATGTTTGATATGTTCAATTATGAATAAAGAAGATAGTAGAATATTAATTTAAAAATAGTGAACATACTCTGAAAATTGTTGTGTTCTCTAAAAAAAACATGGAATATTTATCATAGATTTTGCTTATCTAGGATAATTTAGAATTTAGAAAATAAAAGAACAATAATTATAATAAGAAAATCATGGGAATACAATCTAAAAATATAATTGAATGAGTGGAAACAACAAATTATTTGTCTTGTGAGCATTATTGAAAATATAAATTGAATTGTTTTAAGTAGGTAGAGAACAATTTTCGACAAAATTTGCACCTACCAAATTGGTTTAAGACAATAAGGAATGCCAAAAAAGAATGGACCACCTATTTTTATTAAACCATATGAGGACTACTAAAAAAACTAGAAATTCCCCCAAAATTTTGTTAATTATTTTATGAATTTATTGATGATTATGTTATCATTTTTGGAATAAGGTGAAAGCACACTACCATGACCCCTTTTAGGGCACTTTTGGGTTTAATATTATAGTACATATAGTATAATTGTTCCAATAGTATAATACATTTAATTTTGGCTATCAATTTTGGTTTTTTGGGCCTTATAACTATTTTTTTACAGAAATTTAATGTTATGTAATATTATTTTTAAAATAATAAAAAAATTCATTATCTATATTGAAATATCCATGAATATATTTATAGTATACATTGGCATAATAGGACCATTGTCTCATTTTGGATACACTAACTTCAAGGCTTCATTAATCATTAAAATAATCAATTTTTATGGAATTTTAAAAATGGCCCATGTAATTATGTGTGTCATCTTCCATGTGAATGTGATTATTTGTCAATTTTTCAATTTATCAGACATTTATCGCATCTTTGCTGGAAAAATTTCATTTTTGAAATGAAAATCTTCAAATTAATCACATGGTATCCAAGCATGGTTCAAACTATATGACAATACATGATTCAATATACCTTTGATTTTCATATTGATTAAAAATTATTTAAATTTCTTTTGAAGTATATTTGTGTTTTTGAATACACATGTACACTACATTTGTTTTCAAAAATATAATCCAATCTCTCATTTTATAAAAAGAAATGAAATACTTTTTTTTAATATCTTACCTAGTTGATTCCTTACATATTCTATGAAGCACATGAGATAAAAAAATTACTTTTGGTATGCAAAAAATGAAACTCTCTAACAAAATCATGCAAGCAAAGTTATATGGTGTAAATTTGAAATAATGATCTCCACAAAGCATAAGTCCAAATATGGAAACTAGGTAACCTACCAAAACAAATTTAATGTGGATTAGCATGACACGGTCGTTTCAAACTCGTCACATTGAATTGAAGGAACACCTAAGTTCTTAAGTCTAACCACCAACTGAAAAAATGAGAAGGTGGTTCTCTGTCATGCTTCACCTTAACCACCACTTCTTTATTCCTTTCCATCAACTAGATATCTTCCTAAATTGTAATCTATTTTCAACCCCAAACTATGTTACACCATGAAAGTTCAAAGGTAGATAGATAAGTAGGTAAGTAATACTTCAAGGGACATTCCTTGTCAAAGGATAATAGCCTTTTGTTGGCCAGATCTTCCTGCAAATAAGTAGATATAAATGAATCATTGAATATATATGGCATTGATCAATTTACCACAATTAATATTGAGCGTAAATTTATATTGCCGTTGGTATTATACTAATTAGAACAGGGAGATTTTAAATCAGGGTTAAGTGGAACTAGTTTGTTGGATGGATGGCGGACAGCGCGTGTCCGTTTAGTTCGAGAAATTGCGGAGCGTGAAACGGGGATCGCACGCGACGGCTTCAGGGACGGCAGCCGCGTCCTCCGAGGGCTGCACCACCTCCGCCGTGAGGTGCTTCGGCAGTTGCGGGATGCCGGTGAGCGTGAATGTGTAGAAGAATTTGAAGGGAGTGACGGTGTGCAGGCGGACCACGCCTCGCGCTTCTCTGAAGAACCCCACTCCTCCCGTGATGGTCATCAACGTATCTTGGTAGTTGACAAAAGGACCCTGCAGCAAATCAGCCGGCCGGATGCATACTCAAGATGATCAGTTTTTGTTGAAATTCATTTTGCCATTGTCATGTCTACATGTACCACAGTACTACTATGCTTTCTCTAACAAAGATCGACACAAAATCTCCTTCGTGCCAGAAGTCGAATATGGGGCTGCAGAAGATTCTAGGTAAAGGCTGATACTCTGAGCTGGGCCGGGTTCAAATCTTTCTATGATGGGCTCTGATCTCATGAGCAGGGAAGCTGAGAAGACTGATCATAAACCGAGTGAGTTATGAATTATATAGTAAATTCCAGATTTAGGGTTTAGGGTACCTGGCCAGAGATGTGACCGAAATCGCCGAAGTACCAGGTCATCAAAGTCTCATAGCGATCGGGAGTGAAATACTGTTGCCTCTTCATTTCCGGGGTACCCATTCCGGGGTAGTGCTTCATGAGGAGGCAGATGCCAGCCGTGATGCCCAGTCTCAGCTTCAGCGACCCATCATACAGCTGCATCATAAACCATGCACAACGCAGATCTGATAATGAGAGCTTCATCATCAACATGGTACAGCGCTCGGAATACTATTGTCAATTTCCTTTGCAATGCGACTGATCTACGGAGTCTAATACAGCAGTACCGCGACCCATCGTTGACATGTCCATAGAATTCTACTCCAAGCTGCAATTTAGTGGGACGAATCTGTTGTACTGACCTTGTTGGTGAATTGAACTTGGTCGCCAAGAGCATGGACATGCGCCCCGGTCCTAGGATCGACCCTGTTCACAGTCTGTGAACTGAATTCCAGAAATGCAGGGCTATCCCGATCGAATTCATTTAGCTCATATACACTGAATGTCTGCTTTTCAGCTGCACACAATTCATAATATCGCAACATGATGCTCAATTAATTAGCCTTTCCGTTCATATTAATCGAAGTTCGCGTTTTGCAGCGAAGGAATTAATTCCAGAGAATAAAACGACACTCGCAGGGACAGAGAAGTTGACACCAAGTACCTAGTTTGGGGACTGATTCCCAAAGGAAAAGCCTGTCGGCTGAATCGCTGACACTGCTCTCGCCGTTGATGTCGTCGGAAGAAGGTAGAGTCTCAAAATATTGTATCAAAGCCTCCGCTGGGTTCTTTGTTTCAAGAAAGTTGGGCAGCTTGGATGGCGTCGTCACAGGAGCCGCGCCAGACCGCTGTGTCTCTAGGATACTGGAGCAGACCCTGGGTCCTCTAGTTTTCTTGGCCGATTCGTGCTTGATACTGGTCCAGAGGCGAGAAGACTTGAATGAATGAAGCTGTTTATGACCTGCTGGTTGAGCTTGACGACTAATTCCGTCTACCCTTTTGATTTGTGACTGACTCAAACATGCTAGTTGCCCAGTTTGAGCACACAAATTCATCGTTGCCGCCATTTCTATTGCAGATCAGATTTTTCTGTAACACTATATCTAAGTGCTTCTCAATTAGGTTCCAATCTGAATACAACCTACGACTGTGAGTGAGCAAATTCAGGAGCAATTCTCAGTCTATCTTCGACACTGCTCCAGTTGAAAATTTGAACTGATTTGTCGAATGATTGAATGAAAGGTGCAGGGACTGAACCCAGTTTTATAGAGTACGGGTCACGAAAGGGAGATGATAAACCGCCTACCCCCCTGAAGGTGGAAACTACTTAGGCTGCAGATTCCCTGAATCGCATGAGCAGCCACTCAGGACTACATGGCGGCAAGATTTGGCTGCTAATAAACCACCACCATGCTCTTACGACAGCAAGCGCAGCCGTAGCTGCTGCCGATCAATTAGAAGCTTGCAGCTGTAATCTATGGAAATCCTAACGTCTGTGCTCTAACACTAACTTAGTGGGTAAAAGCGGAATTATTCGAGGCTCATAGAGTCATGATTCATGGTTTCTGAAACCTCGAATTCATAGGTTTATGAGCCCCTGAATTCATAGGTTCATGAAATCTGCGCAGATACTTTGAGGAAAAAGAAAAAGGCTGCCACACGAGTCGGCGCGAATCTCTGAGGCATGCGACACAAGTGCAGCTAGTGCAGCAGACTGCAACGCCAAACTGCCTTTGACGAGTTGTTGGTGGAGAGGGAGTGTCACGGCGCGCGTAATTGCTCTTGTCATGGAAACAGGGTTTTTTTTTTTTTCAATTTTGTTAGGTGAGGGGACCAGAGTTGTTTTTTTTCTTTTTTGGTTTGAAATTTCGACGAAGTGAGAAAAATAAAAAAATTAAAAGTGAATATTCGGTCGCAATATCCCCTTTTTATGCTGAAAACAAATCACCAAATTTCGAGAAAAAAAGAATTTGTGAAACTTTTTCGTCACATTTGGACTTTGCTTTTAGTTTTCTAGCAGTTTTATTAACTAGTTTTTTAAATTGTGGGCATTTAATGCTAAATCCTTCTTAGGATGCTGCGAATGACGCAACATCTGACATTTGAAAAAAAAATAGTCACTGAGGTGCACTGACGATCATCCACAAGAGGAGTTAGAACTACTGGCAACAGAGGAAAGTACAATTTTTTTGGAACCTTGTCGCCGAC
>Ga0116227_10002408_pt1 | contig 42641 bp, 35 predicted proteins | sample S1TSphgellanicum_FD_89693 | JGI IMG/M metagenome (GOLD analysis project Ga0116227, IMG submission 89693) | Host-associated microbial communities from peat moss isolated from Minnesota, USA - S1T2_Fb - Sphagnum magellanicum MG | ecosystem: Host-associated > Plants > Peat moss > Unclassified... | reverse complement strand
GTATACTATAAGGGGGAAGGTGGTGGCTTCCCCCAAGGTCCGGGCCGTGGTGAGTCTTGTGTGTCCGTGTTGCCCGTGGTTTGTCCCAACACCAAAGGGATCCAGAATGAGTTCTAACCACTTCGTGTGGTTTCATGCAGGCCCGTGTGAGTGAGTAAGCTTGTCAATTCTTCCTAGTCTTTCCCGGGACTTCTAGCACACCCCTCTCACCCCTTCTAGTGCTGGAAGTCGGGATCGTGTTCCAAGTTCCAACTTCTTCCGCATTGCCGCATACTTGGACCCTCAAGTGGGTCTACGAGGAATTTGGGAACGCGATAATAGGTACAAAAACATCAAAATTGTTAAGTGAGTTTCCTTAGCTCAAGAAGTAAACCAAGATCCATGAACGAATGGTATTTGCAACTTGAACAAAACTCTTGTAAAACCAACCTGTAATATAGAAACTAAAACAAACGACACACCACTTGCTACTAACCCAAACTCCCATACGTAACACACACATAATAGAAAACTAAAAAAAATCAATGCTAAAACAACTTTAGTCGAGTTGTATCACAAAACCAACTAACTAGATTTTTGGTGATTCAAAAAATTGACTCACTTGCAACAATGCAAGAATCCAAGCCTAAAACATAGAAAACTAAAACATTTGTACAACAAAGAAAATTGTAAAGTAGAAACTATGGTTTGGAATTTCAAATCACCAAAAGTGATTTAAGGTCACACAAAATGAGATTATATCCCATGACAAATATTTTGAACCCCATTCACACATGAACTAGTTCAAGATTATCTAATTAGCTTAACTAACCCATTTTATTCCTAATTAATTAGGACATAACTGAACATTTAAACTAACACACCTAACATGTGAGACACTCTTGCCCTAACAAGATTATTATTGAATTTTATGTTAGATTTTGGCATATTATTGACGATGATTTCTTCAAAATGGTCCAAAGTTTTATTACTACTTGAAGATTTCCTAAAAGTGTTATGAAAGGCCTAATAACTTTGACATTCAAAGCTAGAGATAACAAGCAACTAAGAAATTGGAAGCCTATTTCCTTCTTGAATACAACTTACAAAATTTATACAAAGGTGTTCCAACTTCAATTACAACCAATTTGTTATGACATGATTAATTGTAATCAAACCACCTTTCTTCCTTTGAGGTTTATACTTGAATATGTGTTCTTAACAAATGAAAAATAAGATTGGGTCAAATATTTTAAGTAATACATAATTTTCGTTAAACTTGATTTTGCAAAAGCCTATGATAAGGTTGCTTAGGAAATATTTGGGTCTTGTTATGAAAAAGCTTGGGATGGCCACAAAATTTATAGATATGGTCGTATTCCTTTTTTTGAATGCAAAAATAATTAACTACTTGCTTAAATGGCTCCATGATTCCATCATCCCTAATCAAAAGAGGAATGAGGTAGGGATGCCTACTCCCTCCTTACCTTTTCCTCATAATGGGAGAAGTGTTTAATATCATGGTTAAATGAGCTATTGGAAATGGAAATGTCAAGGGCATTCTATTACCTGAAACCAAAAAAAACAAATTTTAATGTAAAACATTAATGATACCTCTTTCACATTAATTAGTAGTGAAAAAAACTTGGATAATAAAAAAACACCCCATTTAGACATTCATAAAAAAAAACTCCATCATTCTGAACAAGTCAATTTTAACATGTTTATTGGTTGTTTTTATTAACCATTTTGACTAGTGGGGCAATGGATGATTTGACTAGTCAAATTAAAATAATTTGTTTATAAATTTATTTTCAAAGTTAAAATTATAGTGATAGGTAGGTCAAGAAAGTTAGGTAGTTAGGCAATAGCTTAACCTAGCTACCCAACCTAACCTACCTAGCCTAGCCCCCTAAACATGAACATAGGTGGCAAGGGTCAATGCATGGTTGGGTGGACCAAGTTGCCACACATGATTACCTTTTAAAAAGCCCAAAATTGGGTCGTTTTTCCTTTCTTCATTTAAGATTATAAGTAAAGTGGGATGGTTTTTTTCCATGCCATTATTGGCACCCATAAAGTTTCTCTTCCTTTAACAAGTTTACAAATATGGCCTAAAACACATCTTCCTTCAATAAAATATGGACTTTTTGGAAAACCCTATTTTTTAACCTACTCAAAAGTTCATAAGTATAACCCTACCATTATTATCATGAAATCCCCCCCCCCCCTTAGCTTCCTTCATATGATAACTAATTAATTTCAAATCCGTAACACATACAACATCAATCAATGGACCATGTCAAAGTCCATAAAAAAATGAAACCCAAAGGTATAGTCCATAAGTTCCGATTTTGAAAGTCCATGGCTTTTACAAGTTTTAAAATTTTACAAAATAATTTTGTGCATCACATATATATTCAAGTTTAGATTCTCAAACCCAGGTCCTTTTAAGTAAATTTCAATATCTATATAAAGAAATGGGCATTGTAATGACAATCACTTTGCAAAATTAACTTACATGACATCCAAATTGGTCCACCCACTATGCATCAACCTGCAATTATTAAAAATTGAACCTCTCACCTCCATGATGATAAACCAAGTCCTTACTAATGGATTATAACTTCATAATTAAATTGTTAACTTTTATCAATTTTTTAATTTGACATCTTACATTGTAGATAATAGACTTATGTAAATAAATAAGATGGTAATTAAGAAATAATTAAATAGGTGACATAATAGGTTGGAGGTGTGTTGACCATCTAACTATTTACCAATTTAACCTAAACCTAGCTTATCCACCCACCCACCATAGTAGATAATTTAAAATGACCTAGGTAGCTAATTACTATGGTGAATTAAGTACCATAGTAAATAAGTAAGCAAGTGATAGGTACCATAATAATTAGGTACATGTAATAAGTAGGTATTTAAATACCATAGTAGGTAAATAGGGTGGGTAAGTAGGTAAATAACTACCATAATACCTACTTACTTACCTACGTGGTATTTAGGTAGGGTAGGTGGATAGGTATCTAGGTATCTATTTACCTACTAGCCTATTATGGTACCTAGATACTTATTATCTACCAAGGTACCATAGTAGGTAGCTACCTACTTACCTACCTAGGTACCATAGTAGGTACCTACTTACTTACCTACTTAGTACTTAGGTATTGTAGGTGGGTAGGTAGGTTAGATGTTATTTTTGTTTGTTCAATCTAACTAGATGTCCCATTCGACAAAATAGTCGAATGGGTCATCTTTAATCAAATTGAACAATCATTAATTGTAATATCCATTCATATAGTGAACCTCTAGTCAAAATGGACATTTTACATGTTTAAAAAAAAAATAATCAACTTGGATAACTTGAAAAATCATGTTTTTATACTAGTTCAAAACAATTTACCCTAACCCTCCCACTATAACTTGTCTTTGTTTTAATAACGATATATAGCTAGATGCACCATAAAAAAGGGACTAACAAATGCCTATAATAAAATCATAGGTGTGACAACTTGAATTTTGTCACATTACTTTCCATTGATAAATAATGATTTATTGTACACATTTGTCATTACTTTTTCAATAACCTAAAAGTTTAATTGCCATGCCTACAATATAGTAGAGAGGTTGTAGACTTATACTTTCATTTTGTAGATGTAGCCAACTTTTGTTGCTTAAAAAATAGAGTGTTTGCCAACTTTCCATGAGTTTTTTTTGTTTCATGTAATTTAATTTCAACTTATTTAAGTTCTAATTAGGGAGAGGCTTCATATTTATTTGTAATATCGCCATAAAAACACCAAAACTGAACTAATAAAAGTCACCCCTTTGATATTCCCCAAATCCTAAAAAAAACTATTGACTATGGCTGAAGAAATTTGCAATGTGAAGGTTTAGTGGTTTATTCAATTCAAAGGCCAAGAATTTTGGATATCTATAAATAGATATTAGAGCAACTTCATAGGAATGGCCTTAAAACAATAAGGGAGCTTTGGAATTCCCATACCTTAGAGTTCAAGAATCGGCCAAAAATTAAAGAGACCTTTCAATTTAAGGAAAATGAACATAATGTTTAGTGGAGGCTAATTGAAATGTTGCCTCCTAGTTGAAAAGATGAGCTCTAATCCCTTACTAAGCCAAACAAAGACTAAGGAATGGATCGCATTCTACACACACAACTCCCATTCACATTATGTGTACAAAATTGTTATTACACAATGTGAAAACTTGCACGGTTTTCTACAATACAAGGGGTTGTTGTTGTTTAGTGTGCAAATTGCAAAAGAACTTCCAATTGTCAATAGCTAGTGATTGAAACAATTACAACAATAAAAACAAAGGGTGTGTAGTGTTTACACTATGGCCTTGCCATTTACATAAAAAAGTATCTGAAGGCAACAAATTTTTTTTGGAAATTTTCATTAGTATATATACATACTACTATTATGTGCAGTTTCCTACATGATTTAATTAATTGAATACCTTTTTTTAGAAAAATCCAATATTTGTTATTGGGGGTGAAAGGTAAGCTAATTGGACATTGTGCAAGTTACATGTGGGTTATAGTCAACAAGCTCGGTAAGGTGAATGCTATTATTGTGTGGGAATGGGTTTGACCAAGGCGTGTACTAAAGTGTAATTAATTGTTGTTGTTCCATAATACGTTTTTGAAAAAATTATCAATTGTGTAATGATGTGGCATGACAATTTGGCCTTGGTTGCATGCGTACAATACCCATGACCAACCGAAATGCTGAAAAGGGAGTTCAATTTTTGAAACATCAGGATTTAGAATGGAACTTTGAAGAATGCAAGTAATGCATAATGCATGCCAATATATCCAATGAACAAATTCAAACATAAAGTGATTTTTGGGGGGTGTTTGAAATTAGTTCATATGGACTTTGTAGCCATCATGCAATGAAAGCATTTGCATCCACTTTGCAATGAAAGCAATTGCACCCACAGTCCACCCTAACACAAACACACAATAACATGTTAATCTACCCCAAATGAATTGAATTTGACCCAAACTAATAAATCAACCCAATTCGTGGGCCTTCAAATTGAGACTATGCAACAAATCATTTCATGAACAATCCACATCAAATATAGGAAAACAAACATAGTTGACATAAACATGTGGATAAAAATCAAAGAGTTGGGACTCAAATGAACAAATTTTTGCTATTGTACAAAATATAATACTTTCATGCACATTGTGTCTGTTACTTTTCATCTATTGTGCATGACAAGACAATCTTGTAATGAAAAACAAAGGCATACACAATGTGCCTACTAGGTCAATTCATCATAAGATAGTTACATAGATTCACTTGTCTATGGTAGTCCTTTCCTTAAACCTTAAATACCACCAATGAAAATCTACATAAATTCCTACATTTAGCACCACGCATCAAGTGACTAAAGGTCTCTAGGGGTTAGATCTCTCCAATCTTTCTTTCTCTCTAGAGCTCAACTAACCATGTTCCATCTTTCTTGTTCATAAGAGACCATTGAACCCTGTATTCAGAACTTCCATCCCCATAAAACCACACATATAAGAAAAACTAATTGTACCCCATAATTCCCCTGGCAATTCCACTTTAAAAACTTTATCAAGTCCAAAGACTCAACAATTGGCCATTAGTACAACAACACCAACCTTGACATTTATAATTAGAACACCCCACACTTCAACTTGACACATAGGACTATTCATGAGTTTGATAAATGGAATCCCAATCTTTGAAATGCCTAATTCACAGATTCTGAACCTTGACAAATCCCAAATTTCCTTCAGAGCTCCCAACTTAAAGGGTATTTTCTCATGAAAAACAATCATCACATTCACCCCAAACAACACACAACTCAAAACTGACAATAAGAATAACTAGAACGGCCGCTCATTGAGATCCATAAGTTTTTCATCATGCCCTTGGTCATCAACCTTGAAAACAGATACTTCTACCAATTCTAATTTGTTGAAACAACTAGCACAGTGGAATCTACATTGCTTCAACATAGAATCCCCTCGAATACAGTAATCTGCATCCTACACACATACTGTCCTCCCAAAACCAAAGAACACTTATCACCTCCCTTTTTGACAATTTGTCGAACCACCCTTGCTACCCAACATGCAACTCCTTCCTTGTCTTCTTCTTCTTCAACTCCTTGTCTTTCATCCATCAAGGCCTCTGCGTAAACCACTCCACACCACCATAAATGCACCCAACAAAAACACTACAACAGAGCAGACACTGTTGAAAGTAAAAGCCCATAGTTTCCATTACTTGTAAATGAACAACAATGTAAAAAAAATAGCCATAATAGAAAGTATACTGCCATCACCTCACCATTAGCCACCCAATAATATGTTGTCTTCAGATTTCTGCTGGTGGCAGTGTCCTCCTTAGGGTTTCATCCCATCATCATTTGTCATAGTCTCATCATGAGGGAAATATTTTAAAATGAAAACCTTTTACCCAATAGAGTTATCTTTAAAGTCAAGCGATTAGGGGCAAGAACGGCCAGTTTCTGCATAAGAGGACATCAAACACTTAACTGGGAATGCAAATTTTACAAAAGGAAATAACTGAGACCCAAACTAGTTTTTCCACCAATTTTGGTGGTAAACTGAGTTTCATCCTGTGTTTCCTTTTTCCTGAGTGCCTGCACTGCTGCTACATATATTTTCATGGCTCTTACCTGTACAACTACCATAATTACTCTCGAACCTGATGCATTAAATGCTGAGCTTCAGCATTTTATACCATACTTTGCGGATACCACTGAAAGAGGGGATAGGGGGAGAAAGCAGAGGAGATAGGGGGTGAAACAGAGGGTGACTTCTAGGATAACTTCAATATATCAACATGGTTAATTAAATTATCACGAGGTCTAGATTTGAGGAAAGATTGGGCACTTCTAAGTTGCATCTTATTTTCTGCACCCTTTTATGCATCACACACAAAAATTGGCTTATGCACCTTAAGCTCATAGGATATTCAGGGCTCAAGTGCATAGTGCACATTGCACACCAATATCAAGTGAGCACACCCCTACAGTCTACCACATATATATTATACATCACACTCAATGATTGACTAAGTTCAAGCATTTAGCCTCCAAGAGTTCCAAGTTTCAAACTTCATCTTACCCAACAAGTTGTGAAACAGGAAAGTAACAAGTGTTGTGTGCGGTTATTCATTCGATTTCTTTAAATAACCGGTGGTTCTGGTTCTTTAAAATTTTCAGAATCAAAGAACCACTGGTTCCTGTTTTGTGAGAAAAAATCAGAATTAGAGATTTGTGAGTTATGGGTATTTCAGAAACATCAAAGAACCAGCAGTTTTCATGAAAGAATTGGTGGTTAGAAAGGCGGGTTTTTGAAATTTTCAAAAAAGTTGAGAACCCAGGTTCTAAATAAAAACTGGTTTTTAAAAATATTTTTTCACAACCTGCTGGGTGAGCATATATACCTGGGTTGATAACATGTGAGTAGCTGTAGCTGGCTCTAATACCCACACAACAATGGAAATAACCAATGTTGTGTGGTTCTTTCATTTTGCTAATAACCTCCAGTTCTAGTCTCCTAAAATTTGAGAAATGAAAGAACCTTCATTTGGGGTTTTCTTTGAAAAAAATTCAAACTCAAAAGTCTCTGGATTTTAATTTTTTAAAAAGAATTGAAAGAACCTCTGGTTTCAGGTATTTAAAAATTTTCAGAGAACTGGCAATTTTTATGAAAGAACCAGCAAAGAACCTGCAATCTAGGGTATGTTTTTTTTACCCGTTTCTCTTTCCTTTAGAACCCTGGTTAAGGGTCAAATCCAGCTCTTTGATTTTTGACGAGCCTCTGGTCAAGTGTCTAGAACCCGTTATTTGATATTTGAGAACCGTCAGTTAGGTGTCTATACACCCTACTCTTGCCCACCGGTTCTATCTTTGAAAGGGAGAGAAGTTCCGCAACACTGAAAATCACTCTTAATCTCACAAGCTCCCTTCCACAAACACAATCACGCAATGTTCTAGACATGTTGGATCCAAAGCCAATGTGAACAATAAAATGGTTTTTTAGAGGTAGTTCTCAATGATTTTCTTGGCAACAAAATTTCATTTTTTTGTGGATTTTTCTTAAAAAGAAAAAGGTTAGAAAAACCATGTTTTTTCCGGAAAAAAAATTCACCACTTTTGAAAGATTAAAAAAAATTGGAAAAAAAACACCATGTTGATTTCCCCCCCCAAAAAAATGTCCTTTATAACAAATGTTTTCCATGTGGCCTTTTCTGCCACATTTTAGCCCCCCTTCACAATGGTGGGGAGGATCTTGTGGGGGCTCAAGACCTATACCTTAACCTAAGGTCAGTTTCGTCATTAAATAATCCTCAAAGTGGTGAAATGAAATTTTGTGAAAATATGAAAATTTTGTTGGAAATCATCATAATTATCATAGGCTACACTCTCAATAATTTCACTAATCATAACACACAATATTTGAGTAGATGATGGAAAATATTATATAATTTCAAAATTTAAAAGCAAATTCAATTATCGAAAATAAATAATTATTCGTTTTGTCAATGTGGAAACCGACCCTAGACTACGGGTAAATCTACAAAACCACTTTGCAAAATTCACATGGGCATTGTGTAAATCCATGTGATCTTTATGTAAAATCTACATGACACTGTGTAAATCCGCATGATCATTATGTAAATGGATGAAGAAAACCATTTGAGCAATGGAGTCTGCTGGGTATGTATGGGCCATTGTCCCAGTGTTGCTGCCCGTTCATACCCTCAACTGATTTTGCTGCCAATTCTGCGGGAGTGGAGGAGAGTGATGCTTTTATGTTACGGAATGTGCTGGATACAGCCATTGCCAGGCGGGCAAGCTCAAATTTTCACACGGGCAGCACAGTGAAACAGGGACAATGAATGATGGGCCTGTGATCCCTAAACTCCACAATACAAATCCAGGGCCAGAATGACCCAGCAGCACCCCACCCACTGGCGCACCATCCACTGGATGACTCAGTTGATGGATGAACCTCAACTGAGTTAGTATCACCTTAGTTTCACCTTGGTAACACAATCATCAAGTAAGTCCTATACATAGGTAGGTAGGTAGGTAGGAAAATAGGTGACAGGGATTCTTTTATTCTGATTTTTTTTTTGGCCAAAGAACCGTAACAGGCGCAGTCCCTCAGAATTTCAAAGAATCGGCCAACACTGGTCTTACCTACCTACCTACCTACTAACAACCGTACTTACCTACCTACCTAGTTACAAGACTGTTTCCTGACCACCTAGCTTCCCTTAGTTCATGGTAGCTGGGGTGGGTGCTGCTGGTTCACTCTGGCCCAAAATGAGCACTCCTGCGGAAAAGGCCGGCAGAATCGGTTGAGGTCACAAATTGGCAGAATAGGCCATTCTGCCCCTCCGTGAGATAGCAAGAGTACCAGAATAAGCCTCCCCTCCCTTTTCACGAGAGTGTTTAGGGTAGAGCGTGGCTGGGGATCATGGACGGGCATGCAATGCACACGGCGTTCAAACCCTAGAGGCGCACGAGGGCAAAATGTCCTTGGCTTTTTGTTCCCACACACACAATAAAATCTTAACGCTTCTTCCATGCCCACTTTGCTCTTCCTTCCTCTGTACAGCTGCTCTTCTATCGTCTCCCCATCCCCCCACTCTTTCTAGACCATCCTAGGAACTCTCATGAACCAACACTTTGTGAAGAAGTTCGTCTGGAAAATCTTCCCAAGGCGCTGCTCTTGTCGTCGACTGGCTTGAGCTTCAAACGGCTCCAGATTCTCAGAGTTTTGAAAGGTGCGTAAAATACCGTCTCTTGTATGTAACCCTCTCTTGTTCGGCCGAGTTTGGCGTTTCTGTGAGGTTTCTGGTTTTTAGGGTTGAGGATCTGATTGTTGTGGAGTTGAATTTGGTTGCTGGTCTGCCGGGGGGTTTTGGGAAGGTTAGAAATGTAGTCAGATGTGCGCTTTATATGTTGTGGTTTTGGGTGGAATGTGTAGAATTCTCTCTCTTGTATGTACCCTCTCTTGTTCGCCCGAGTTTGGCGTTTTTGGGAGGGTTCTGGTTTTTAGGGTTGAGGATCTGATTGTTGCGGAGTTGAATTTTGTTTCTGGTCTGCTGGGGGTTTTTGGGAAGGTTAGAAATGTGGTCAGATGTGCGGTTTACATGCTGTGGTTTTGGGTGGAATGCGGAGGAGAAGCTTAGCTCTTGGAAGGGTTTCAGGTGAGGAGGAGGAAGAGAAGAGGGAGAGGGCAAGGGTTCACAGATAGACAAAGGCAGAGAGAACGGGGAATTGTTGGATGCAATGTCTGCCGCAGTTTGTGGAAAGCGGTCTGTGTTTGAGGATTTGCACAGTTCCCCGCCTGTAGCCAAGCGTCTGCGCTTTGCTCAGGCCACCAATTCTGCCATCCGTTTTCCTAGTGCAGCAGCTTCCCCCCTGCCTAGCACCATAAGTGGCACTCCTTTTGAAGCCTGCCTGGAGGCCGGGTCCTCCGGGCATCACTCTGAGGGCTCGGTTCTGCTGCAGCTCTATGCCCTCTTCCCTGAGATGGAAGAAAAGCTTGTAGAGAAAGTGCTGGAGTCTTGCGGTAACAACCTGGATCATGCAATCAAGAGCTTGACTAGTCTGCGATTGTCTTCTTCAGGACTAGCTGGTTCTTCTAGCCAGGATGTTGTTTCTGGTGCTGTTGCCCGTTGTTCCAGTCTTGGAGGTATGGAGTCTCCATCCCCCTCGACTAGTTCTCATGGGGAGGAAGTGGATGCAGCGGCAGCATCGCTGCAACAATTGGAGGGTGAGGAATGGGTGGAACTTCTGGTGAGAGAGATGATGAACGCCGCAGATTTGAATGATGCCAGATCCAGGGCAACCCACACCCTTAAAGCTTTCGAGAAGACAGTAGGATCCCGGTCTGCAGCCATTGTCAAAGTGCAGCTGAAGGAAAACAATGCATTGAAAGAGCAGCTTCAGGGGTTTGTCCGTGACAACTACATTTTGAAAAGAGCTGTTGCAATACAGCATGAGAGGCAAATGGAGCATGAGGGGCGAACACGAGAGCTTCAACAAGTGAAAAAACTTTTGTCTCAGTATCAGGAGCAAGTCCGGACACTCGAATTGACTAATTATTCTCTAACTCTGCATCTCCAAAAAGCTCAGGAAGGAAGTTCCATGCCTGGCCGATTCCACCCTGACATCTTCTAGGGTTTGCCCTCTCTATGTATCAAATCATTCCTTTCCTCTTCATATTCATGGTTTTGATAAGCATCTATCTTTATTGATAATAAACTACAGCCTCAGAATGTGGCATTGGCAGTTTGTACATTGAGTTTTACATTTGCCTTCTTTACTTTAAGTTCAAATTAATACCAGCTTGTCTCTTGCAATTGTAATCTTGCTTGTCCCTGCAAGGGTGTAGATTGAATTATACTTCTGGTTTATTGCTACAACGATTACTCTCTATGTAGGCCTCTATTGCTTTTAGCTTCAATGCTTGCTTTTACAGGGACAAGCTATAATGAAGTGAAGCTTACCCTCAGAAACTTCTTGTTGAATGAGGATGCTATTGACTTTTTTTATTAGCTATGTCTCAATTCCTGGCCAACATTGTGACTGAATCTTTCTATTTCTTGTTGTGGAAATGTGACAGAAACTCAGGACACAGATTTTGTATGATGTACACCCACTGTTGGGAGCTGATGAAGTCAGTGGGTAGTCATGCTAGCTTGTCACTGCTATTCATGCTGAAGTTGACGGTCTGACATTTTGGGAGTAACTCTTATAAGCTTATGACTGCACACATTGTCGACAATCTTCAGATTGTTGCTGTGGAGATTTCTCCACAATTTCGTACATAGGTTTCTCTAAATTGAAGAATAAGTATGTTGTTGAGTGAATGCTACCTGTTGAAGTAATGGGTGTACATACATCTCCTATGATTTAAAGTGGTTATCCCTTTGATTTAGAGCCAAGGCAACTAGATCAACCAATCTTTTCCTTTAGGTGCAACTTTTGCCAGGATTCACTCTGGATTAGTTGGCTGGAAATGTCTGCTGATGTGCTGCATTTTTCCAAGTTCCAAACTACAATGCCTCAGATCCATACCAGTAGAACTGATACTCAAGGGATCCCTGAGTTGACACAAGGATAGCAGCTTTTTGACACTTACAGTGATGTGAAGTCAGTATGGAAAAAGGAGAATTATGTGCTCAGACATCCTAATTTGATGGTTTGAAGAAGCATTTGTTTCTTTGGTGACTTGGAGAAACTTGCATAATCCACAGACTTGACATGCATGCTTTCCTTGTTCTGTCTTGCACTGGACAATTTGACAAGGTTGGACATCTGACCAACAACTTAATTGGGTTCCAAGGATTAATAGGGCCAACTCAAATTCCTCCTATGTTATGAACGTGAAATGGCACCAAATGCTTGAAAACAGCCTAGTCTTGAAGGTCACTTCCATATGAAATGGTGTCCATGTTGGGTTGTCCTTGTACTCAGGCTCCCAATGAAGAATATGATTTGATGCACTTATCATAGTATCACCAATTGTTTCCCCCTAAGATGATCTCCAAGTGTTCTTCACAACCCTTTTTGTTAGGACTTATTGAAACTTGCACTCTTGTCATAATCTCTAAGACACTTTTGTGATGATACTATGAAACTTTAATCAAATACCTCAACACAAAAAGAGAAAAACATTATTGAAGTGAATTCCAATGTTCTTGTACACTCTTTAAGGGGGTCGTGGACATATCATGGAACAATTCTTGGAATGGGGTAAAAGCTTACAATGTCCAAGATGACAAAGGTGGACTATCATGATCTTCAAATTTTCATGCGGTCAGTTGAGACCTATGGTTGAGGAAATTGTAGGCTCCATGCATATCTATTTTATGGATCCATAAAATTCCAACGTCCACCACTTCAAGACTTTTGGACATCATTGAAAACTAATCCCTATCCATGAAACCAGTTGCAATTTTCTGAGTTGCAATTCCACACAATTCAAAATGGTGACTTTTACCATTGTAGGTTGAACTTAATGGATGAACAATAGATGGGATCATCTCCAACATGGTTGTGTCATTGGGAAAGCTGTCAACGCACAAAATTTTCAGAAGCAAGAGTTCAGATTATTACATGCCCCTCTTGCTCTTGTGCCATATCAAGGATTACCACCTTAGATATCATTAACTTTTGCCAATTATATGTCAAGTGTTTTGTGATCAATGTTTTCAGAATGTATGCATCCAAGGAGCTAGGACACAATAATATACGTTTTCAAACAATATTCAATTCTGCATCAATGGCCATTTTTTGTCACTAGTTCTCATAAATCAATTTTTTTTGCAACTAAGTTTTAGAATATCTTGATGCACAAGTTGATTTGACAAGCTTTGGAACACTGTTTTTGTTGAACCAATCCACTTGACATCCTTGATCCAATTGCCACCATCATGCCATTCTCCATAATTGCCAGTAACATGTATGGTGTCCACATAAAGTAATCTTTGACAAGATGAATGTGCATCTATTGGTTCATTGATATTTTGAACCCATATCCAACAAGGAATTCAATTATTTTAATGCACCAAATGAACATACACATGAACTCAAATTGTTTGAAAACCTGTTGTACAATGTCATTGTCCTGATAATCTGATGTCAGGACTCTGCACCATCACTTAAAATTTGCATTTTGCAATCAGTAGCTGCAATAGTATTTTGTGAACATGTTTTATAACAATAGTGGTGCACAGAACAGTGTTGTTTCAGCCCAACTGCACTCCTAATTGGTTTCAAAAGTTGAAGCACATTTAAACTAAAGAACCTCAACACTACCAAACCTTATTTTTTGTGAAGGTCCAACTCTCCCCCTGATTTTCATGCTTGACAGAAATTTCTATATAAGGGAAGGCCCTGCTGTCAGGGCATTATGCTCTGGGAACCGAGGGTCAGCCCAAGGTCCAAGGCATACTGCCTTGACACCCATGGAATGGCCAAGGAGTTCCATTCGCTCTATGGCTAAGATTGATTAAAACCAATGGTCAAGGTTCCCTGCCAACTAAACAACCCCACCAGAGAGAAATTATGGGAACCATCGTTGCAGAGCCTGGAGTGGGAAATTGCACTTGGGAAGGTTCCCCTGAATAACATTGATTTTTCACCTAGCCTGTTACAACTTCTGACCAGTCAATCAAAAACACAATCCAAGCTTTTGGCACGAATTCAAATATCAGAGTTGTAAAATTTAGCTGACTAAAGTCCACTACTTCTTTTACTCATTGATCCTGTCACTTTTAACTCTCAAATGCTCTGGCCACTATATTGTTGTAGCATATCTGTCAGATGCCTGCCATCTTCAGGCATCTGACACAACTTGACTGCGTACAGATTTCCCACTAGTCTGTACCAGTAGGAATGTATAATCTAGATCTGTAGTCTCCAAATTAAGATGGATGCCAAAAACAGTAACCAAAACTGCAGGAAATGATGACACAGCAATATGGGATTCACATAGATGAATTAGACCCCAAATAGATCTGCTGAGATGTGTTTACCTTTTGTGCTTCTTCAGCCTTGTAACTCAGCAGAAAAGCAATAGAGTTTCAGACTGGGGCTAATACCGAAAGTAATCTTCAAATAGGAAACAGGAAAGGAATGAGCATAAAGAGAGGGCAGGGCTGGTTCAACCATAGCCAGAGTGCTCCCTTCAAAAAATGGACTGTCCCTGCCCCTTCCTTTGAAGACATTAAACTCTCATAAACTGCCAAATGCTTGTACACAATAGCCTTAAACAGATTCATGCCACCAAGTTCAGTTATATCACAACTTTGCCTACAACTAGAGTTCAATGACATGGCAGCTTAATACAACATCCTCACATTCTGGCAGTCCATTGATTGACGAGGTCACAAGCAAGCCCTCACTTCCACTCCAAGCTTTCTCTGTGTTTAAAACGAGAGTCTTGAGGCCCCTGCCAACCACATACAAGTGTTTCCCAATTGCTGCCAGCCTGCACCCAATAGGCTTAAAGTTAACATCCCCTTGGAGCCAAAACTCCTAGAAAGAGTGGAACACGTTTATTTTATCAAATTTTGTTTTCACTGCTCATCAGGAAAACTTGAAGTAGTTAACTTGAAGACTTTAATGTGATCAGCTCAAATTCAACTCTTGAATGCACATCCCCAACAATTTGCTCAATTTTCAGTTGAATGAGGCAGATTGAGTATAAGAGTCATACCGACAAGGCAGGCGAATGGACTGAGGAGAGAAGCGACCCACTCGGCTCCACTGGCCTGATTCCTTATCTAGCACCATAAGCTTGATGCCAAAAGTTTGGTCAAGCATATAAACATCACTTTCTGTAACAGCAGTTGGTCCACACCATGTCTTCATCAATTCATTGTCAACAGAAGCCCATGCACTCTCAACAGGGTCAAATACAGCTGCATATGAGCCAATGTATCCAGGACTTACATGCCGGACATATATTTTTCCATCAGTTACTAGTGACTCCCCTAAATCTGGCACCACATTTGGATCCTCACACACAAACCATTGATTTGTCTCTGGGTTGAAAACCTCCCATGAAGTTAGTGGCCCAGAGGATGCACCCAATCCACCAACCGCATACAAACGGCCACTAAGGGCGCTGCTAATTGGGGCAGCTTCACTCCACTCATTCTTGATTGGGTCAAATTTGTAGACTTCTGAGGTTGGGTTGCGAAATTTTGCACCCCCACCCATCACATATAGCTCCCTTTCCACAACAGAGCATGTCACTCCGTACCTATAACCCAAACAGAATCAGTATCTGATTAGGACCAAAAAGTGGAGAAAAACAGACAATTGTGAGCTCAGAGCTTAGGTTGTACATGTTCCTGCCTGATGGGAACTCAGGAAATATGAAAGTGGGCAGAGGAATTCCCAAAATCAATAGGACCATGTGTAGTGTGACAAAAATTCAAGTCAAGTCAAACTCCAAACACAAATCTGATGTTGAAAATAAGTAGAGAGACATTTTTTGAGTCCCATTTGGATAAAGTCCTAAGCTTATATGGTTGTAAGACCTAGGATATGCATAGATTAGAAGTTTTGTGGAAGATTGTACCTCCGCAAACAATCACCAGGCATCCCTGGCAGCTCCTTCCAAGTGCGAGCAACAGGGTCAAGAATGTGCCAGTGCAAGCACTCAGAATAGTCACGGCTGAAGGCATAAATCCAACCCTCACTTAGGCCTAAGCATTTCCGAAGAAAGTAGTAAGACTCACTAGCCACCATATCTCTCCACTTGGTGCACACACAGCGTAAATTAAGATGGTGGCGACGAGGTACACGTGCCAGGCATTGCAATGCCAAGTCATTTGGCAAGCCTGGAATCAGAACCAATTTATCACTTTCCAGATCTTCATTCCCTTCATCTGAGTCCTCTGGTGAAACTTCCCCAATCAAAAGTGTTGCCAGGTAGCCATCCCCATGGGCCATTTCTCCTGCAGCAATCAATCATAAGAGGAAAAATTTACACTACGCTTTCTCCTGCAGCAATCGATTATAAGTGGAAAAATTTACACTACCCTCAGGGGAACAAGTGCTACCCAATCAAGAAATAAGCATTTCATTAAACCTGACTTATATAACTTGCCAAACAAATGATTTCTCATTACTCTCATCTTGAAGGGGTGATTTGAGATGCTCAGTAGCCAGTTGTCACAGCATAACACTCTTTCTAAACTACACCACAGATACCATCTGAAAAAAAACAGAGCATGAGAGGGAAAATGCACACCTCTCACATTTTCACTTCAAATGTTTCACCAATTGTCACAATCTTAGACTGTCAAAGGAGTCACTTCACTTCACCTAAATTCTTTCTGAGATGTTTACAAAGTTTGTTCATGAAATCAGATGCACAGTTTCCAAGTATATCGGACATTTGGTGCAAATTGGAACTACAGTTTCCACATATCTTGAACTTGACTGACCCTCTCAAAACTATTTTGATTGTACTTAAGTGTGTGTTGCAAATTGATGAGAAAGTGAATATTACCTTAGTGGAAACCTTGTCAAACCAAAGTGCCTTCTGCACCAGAATCACGCCACATGGCTGAAAGAAACTGCTGAACTCCTCAATCAATGATGATGTCTAACCTAACCCTCAATTCCTGTGTTCAAGAAAGTGCAGCACAGTGATTACTGTTACTCAACAAAAAGTTGAACTAGTCCAATTCCCCAAGGATTTGCAGCAGCAACAGCAGTTCTTCCTTCCGTCCCTCCAACGCTTCTAGCTTCTTCTTCTTCCTGATATTCCTGTCTTTTTCTTACGACTCGCCAAGGAAACAACAAAGAATGTCTAACCCTAAAACTTCCCTCCTGCAACTGAAACCCTAACTCGTAAGCCCAAAAACTATGTCACTCTGCGACATATCGCATCTAGAACTCGTAATCAAATCGCATGTATGTGCCATATGCATGGCAAGGGGGAACCCTCTCCAAGAAGATCCTCCTCCTCAGTGATCACGGATTAACTTTCAAACCCACAAACCCTAATCGTAGAAGTGATCAAATCACAGTTGCCGCAAAGACGACAAGCGCAAGAAGTAGCAGGAGAAATCACACAACGCGGATTTCTGGCCAGGAGAGTACAGTTGCAAAGCCGTCGCTAATACGCAATCCTGGATAAGCAAGCTCCGCTCGCTCGCTCGCTCGCTCGCTCACTGATTGATTGATTCCTGTAATCAAAACATATCTCCAAAGAACGCAGACACGCAATCATTCACAACGCTCTCAAGACTCTTTGCACAATTTCCTACATGAGCTAAGTTAGTTAGTTAGCTAGCTAGCTGAATCCAAATCTTAGCGACAAACAAACGAAGATGAAGAATCCTATTCAACAAACTCGCAAAATTTGTGCTCAAAATACAAGAAAAAAACTAAGAAGTTTTTTTGCGATTTTGTAGTCTGCAACCACCGGAGGGACTTCGAAAGAAGGGGGAGAATTCATCGACCTCGAGGTTCGAACTCCCGACATAACAGTGGCCATACCAACATCCCTACCGTTGAGTTACCAAGACAACTAGTGTACCTTATGTCGTTGGTCCATCTCTCAACTCGTTCCCAAACTACTTTTTTCCGTTGAAAAACCATTTTTTGGGTAATTTAATTGAATTTCCAATGACAAAAACTACTGGAAATTCATTATTTGTCACACCTTAGGTCTAAAATATTCCAAATCATCTTCAGTAAATCCTACTCACTAAGGGCTTTCCAGCAATACCAAGAGCATGGCCAAATTCCTCTATAAAATTTTAAGAACACATTTTTAATGAAAAAATTTGTTTTAAATTCCATAACTTCTTCACCATAGATCACACACATCATGAAACCAAAGTCAGTGCACCCTATAACTTGTCAAAGGCTTTCCAAATGGTACCAAGAGTGTAACAAGTGGCTTTGACATGAGAGACTATGTCTTTTATAAACAAATTAAAAAATTAAAGATGACATTTGGAAATAATATTGGTTTAAGATTATATGTTTTTTATGATATGATCGTTATAATTTTTCAACTATTAATTTTAAAGTAAATTTTTTAGCTAGTTTCAGCCAAAGTGTTTTTTTCTCAAATTTGTGAAGTAGGTGGGTTGGTGATCTCCCACAATAGGACTTAGCCAAATTTGGTGAGAGGTGAAAAAGGGAAGGAAAAAAGTTTGGGCTTTCCCCTTATAAAACAATGACTTGTTGAAGCCTATTATGTAAATATGACGACTTCAAACCCTTTTTATCCTCATGATGTGACGGTCCTTGGGACTAAAATCCTATTGGATTTTTTGGATATTTTGTATTTTTTTCACATTTTGTTACATGCCTACAATTGCATATTTTGGCATCATTTTTCATTTTATCATATTTTGGTATCTCAATATGTCATTTTCATGCGTATCTCTTTCCAATCATTTTTTCATTTTAGCATATCTTTCCAACTTTTCCCACATTTTTTTCCCATATTTTGCCATATTTTGCCATCTCTCCCATATGACCATGCCATGACATTTTATTTTTTTTATAAATTTTTTTTTAAAAATGACATTAGATGAATGGAGATAATATTAGTTTATTACTATAAATTGGAAGTGTGTTTGGTAGTTTGAATGCCATATAAATTGGTTTGTGAAAATTTAGCCAATATGCTTCTGAAACATTTGATTTGGATTCATTCCTTGGCAAATTTGATCATATATGGTTTAATTGTGATTCAGCTTTTGTTCCAATATTTTTGAATGAGATTTTAATTATAATTTATTCATCAATTTTAATTTTAATTTATTCATCAAGTCTATTAGTTGTTGTTATTGTTTTTATGATTACTATCATCTAAAATGTTGATATTAAAATCTCTTAAGACAATGAGTGGGCAATCATTTGGGGACTTTTGATTCAATGCTTCTAATGTGTTGAGGAACATAGAAATCAAAGAAAATTTACTTTCATAAACATAGATTATATGAATTATTCTTTGAGTTCTTATGTTAAATATAGTTGGTATATATTCTAATTCATTACATGTTGTTGTGTAGTAAGAATGTAAGAGATTTGTGCATTGTACATCATTATCAAACCATGACCATCATAAATTGAAATGTATGATTATTTTGATGTATTTATGAAATTCTGTACATCATTTGATGATTGCATTCTAGTTTCCAAAATGCAAAGAACATGTGATACTTGTAGGTTGGGGTCATGATTTATATCTTGGTAATGTTGCTTTAAAAAAAATTTGTTGAGAGCTTGTATAATAACATGTGAATGATAAAAAGTTTTTTAATTGAGGAACAAAAGTTGTCCAATTTGCAAAAGTTTTTAATTTGTTCATTTTTTTAATTACACATTGATCAATGTGAAAGTCTTGATGTTGGAGTGGAGTTAACAAGTATAATCCTTCTTTGTTCAATTGTGAAAAAAAACAGCATATGATAGTCCATGTTTTCTAACATTGGTAGGATCAAAAGCTAATTCATCTAACAATAATCCTTGTGATTAATAAATGGTTTTTGCTATTGCTAATTGAATTGGAAATTAGATTCTTGTTATAATATGAAATTGATTTTTTCCAATTCTTATTTATTTGATAATTAGTTCAATTGGTGTCCAATGTGGTTTAATATTGTTTGTATAAAGGTGGGTAGACTTTTCTTTTGCTAACATTCCTATGGTTTTGTTATGATAAGATGTTGATGTTTTGAATACACCATCAACTCCATTAACAAAGCCATCATATGTTGCATAACTTCTAACACACAATTCAACTACCATATTTTGTTTGATACAAATTGTAATACGTAAACCTATAGTTTTACTTGGATCATTTGGAAGTTTATATGATGATGGGCATGACTAATGATGAATGTTTGTAGCTTCAAAATTGAATGTTGGTCAAATTGGTATGTTAAACACAATTTTATTATGTTTTTGCACTAAAATATTTGTATAAAATAATGTGGTGTAATTAAATTGTTTGGTATTTTTCAACAACAATTTGAATTAATATATTGAATGTCTTCTAAAGTTTGTGTGCAGGTATGAAATTCGTTTAAAACTTTTATAAATTTTGTATTAGTTTGTTACATAACTAAAGTTAATTCATAACATTTAACATTGTTTTTCCAAAAGTTTGGTGCTAATGCATTTATACTATCATTAAGGAAATAAAAAATCCAACAAACTTTAACAAGGGTGTTTGATGAAAGTCGCCTTGACGTGATGACATTTAAACCACTTAAGAATTCATTTTCAATATGTTTTATTGCCCTTAATTGGTGGTCTCTAACATTAAACATTTTAGCACCTACAAGAAAATTTTCATTTATTACAATTAGTTGGAATTGTTCATATCAACATGTGAGTCTATTTTTAAAAATTGATGATAAATTTGATAGATTTGTTAATGTTTGTTAAATAGGTATGTTCAATGTTGAATTTATTGTTTGACCATCAATATTGAATGAAACTTCACATGTAGATGCCATAAGTAATGTTTTATTTTTGTTAGGTTAAATGATAGATCTTTATATATTTGCAATAATCCTTGAATTATTAGTTTTAAAGTAAAAGTTTTACCAATTCCAACACCTCTTGTCAAAAATATATGTATTGAAATATTAGAATACATTTTTTTTCTATACATGATATTATCAAACATTAATTTTTGTTCTTCATTTAATTGTTTAAACATATTTTGATATTTTGATTCATCCATTATCATCAAATTTAATGATATTGTGAAACCATCATCTTCAATATTTTGTGTTTTATGATAAAATGTATTGCATGATTGAATGATGAAATCATTTTTCAATATTTAATGTAGTTGTGATGGGATTAAAGGAAGTATATTACCAATGTCATTATCAATGTCATCATTCCATATTTTTATGGATGTGAGGATTTTTATTTTAAATTCATATCATCATTTTTTTCATTTGTATGTTTGTTTTGCATGTTATAATTGAATTTGAATCTAATTGTGGATATATTTTCTTTTACTTGATAATAGGCATCATATCAAGTAACATGTGTTCCTAAAATAAACTTTCAAAAAAATTGTGAATATAAAAATAGTTGTTCTCTTGACCAATTTTTTAATATTTTTATGTTTATTATAGTTTATAAACCTAATGATTTTTTGTTTGTGACATTTTGATATTTTTATTTTTAATGTTGTAATAGGAGGCAAATTCTCCTCATGATAAAGATTCATAAATATTCTGTTGATTTAAACATTTGTCTATAATTGATGCACACAATATGTCAATGGAATCAAGTTTTAATTGAATTAGTAAGGATTGGGGTTTTAATCCAAAAGCACATTCTTGGCATGGAGAAGCATTGACAAATTTAAATGTTTGTGATGAATGATATAAAGGAATTGAATAAGCAACAAGTTGGGCAAACATTTGTTGAACTTTAAGAAAAACATTGCCTAATTTTTGGATTCTTATGTTGGCATCAATTTTATTTTAAATGCATTTTTTAATTATTGAATGCAATTATGAAATTACAAATTTGTCAATTTTAGTTATGTACAATGTACAATATGATGCAACTGCATATGGATATAAAATCAATCGAATATTTGTATTTGTAAACATATGTTAAATGCATTGGTTTTAATATTTGATGGTGTTCATTTAAGAAAAATGTTTGGTTTCATTAATTTACTTTTTAAATTTAATATGTATGTATCAAGATGTAGTAGATTTAAAAATTCAAATAATGTAGTGTTTTCATCAATTTTTAAATCTTTTAAAAAATCCAAAAAAAAATTGTTTGTTGTTGCAAATGGTTTTGCTAAAAGGTAAGTCTTCTTCTAATTTAAGTTGTTTTAATATTGTTGTTTTACTCATGGGTAGTAATGGATAATGGAATCTACAAACAACATGATTTTTTTTTCTTACATGTTTGAATGTGTTGATGTTGTTGTGCATTTTGTAACGTAAGTGGTAATAATGATACATCACATGAAATGTATTTATTAACAAAATTTTCAATTTCTTCATTTGTATAAATTCCATATATTGGTGCATCTTTAATCCATAAAAGGCCATGGTCATGCTCACTATCATGATTTTGAAATTATGTGACAAAAACAAAATCACAAACTTGTCCAAAAATAGATGGGTCTTTGTTGAATAATGTGCAAAAACATGATGTTTTATGATTATAATATCTTGCACATGTTATAGGATCATTGAGTATCAATTATGTTATATGAATAAATTGAAAGTTTTCAATTTTGTTTGGAAAATTTAATTTTTCAGCATGCAAAGTATGTAAGGTTTTTATGAGAAAATCCCATAATTTTTTTGCAAATGTAAAAATTACAAAGAATGTTGGAGGGCCAATTTGTTTTATCATAGCAAATAAATTTTTTCATAGACTTTCTAATAATCTAGTGAAGTGTATGTAGCCCTTCTAAATCACGATATCCTAAGTAAGATTTGAAAATCTTATTTAAATTTGGTTTATCTTGTACTTCAAAAGCCTTTAGTGATCCACCATTTAGTTTTCCTTTACATTTATGTATTCATTTAGAGCCTATAACTTTTTGGATAGAAATTTTAGCACCTTTAAAGAAAAGGTTAGAAATATTAGTTGGGAAATCTTTAGATTTGTGAAGCAATTCCCATTGTGCTATTTGTTGATATGATAATGTTTTTTATAAATAGTTAAGTCTCATGGATGTTCATAAAATAATGTTGGAAATTTTTATTCTTCTAAATGATTCTCTAAACAAACCTAAAGGATGAATATCTTGATTTGAAGCAATATAATATATAATGTTTTCATAATCATTAATTTTGAAGCATGCATCTAAAAAGTTATGTATCACGGAGTTTTTTGGCACACAAATTACGTGGGTTTCATTTTCAAAGTCAAAATCATCAAATGATGATATATTTTGATCATTTGTTTGATTAAACAAAGTTGTATGCATAAAAAACAAATTGTCCCATTGAAGGTCCATGGTAACATTTAAATTGGAATATAATGGTGTTGAAATTAAATCTTTTTGTGCCAACATGACTAAATTAGGACGTACATTTTTAGACCTGTAAGGTGGTTCACATTCAAGTTGTCGCTTTAAAAATACACCTATTATTACCTCATCACATGATAAACGTGGTAACAATAATTGTGTTTGATTAATATTTGAAAGGACATTAATAATATTACCTTTCATTTTATATTGACCATAACCATGAAGTTTATATATTTGAGCAAAAGCTAACCATGAATAAATAAGTTGTTCTTCTAAATGTGTTAACTTTGTGACCGATGATATCATTTTATTTCTTGATATATTATATGGAACTTGATATTGGGGTCTTTTGCCTTTGTTGATATTATTTTAAAAATTTGAACATATGTGTATTGTTATTTTATGGTTTATCATTTCAATTTGTAAAAATGTGGTAATTTTTTGTGCTAATTTATTTGTAACAACTTGAAGTTGTTTCAAAAAACATAATCTTCACAACAAAAACATGGTATTATTAGAATATCTTGAATTTTTTGCCTATATGTATTCACATGTTTTGATTCACATTATTATTTTGAATTAATATGATATTTAATATTGTGTATTTGTTGTATATTTTTAAAATTGCATATTTCATTTTGGGTTAACAATGTAATTTTTGTATTTGGATTATTACAAACTTGTGAGATTTTACTATTTGTGTATTTTACATGAGAAATAATTTGTGATTTTATTCTTTTAATATGTGGAAATTTATTTAGTAAAATCATAACTTTTATAGAGAAAGTTACATTAGAATGAGATCTTGTTATTTTTGAAATAGTTTCATCATAAGGTGTCCAATTGAAAATCAATCTTTTTTTTAATGTGATTTTTTTATGATTTGCAATTAAATAATTCATTAATTATTTGAACATTTTCACCTATTGGCATCCCTATAACTTTGGGACATTGTCAATGAATGGGACATTCTCAACCATTGGAATATTTTCAGTCATTAATATATTTTCAATTATTGGTAAATTTATAATTATTGATATTTTCAATTATTGGAGATATTGGGATGTTATTGGACATGGATATTGGAATTGCTAAACTACATAATTAACATAATTTTCCTTTGGTTTTTTTTCCCCTCATGTATTGAATATGATTATGTACTTGACTTTTAGTAACATTGGTATTACATGATGAATTAAATAATTGGACAATGTATTCAAAAATTGCATTTGAATAAGTTTCCAAAAGTTTTATCAAAACACAATCCAAGTCATCATTCCAATGAAAACATATTTTTTTAGCAAGTGTTTGCACTTATTGTTTGATTGGTTTTGAGAACATTGGGTAGTCATCCGAATTTATAAATGATTTAAAATTAAGTGTCTCAAATTACAATTGAATATTTCTAACATCGCATGTATATTCAATTTGGTTCAAAATGTTGATTACTATAAGCAATGTGTAAAATGTTTCTTTAGTAATCTAATCCACACTTACACATAATTCTATTTGAATATTTGTTCCAAACATAGATTAATCATTATAATTATTCTATTATCTAAAAAATTGTTGTAAAATCCCCCCATAAGCCACCAATTGTAGCACTTTGGGACATTTTTTCAATGTATTGGTATTCGTTGGAAACTTCACAATGATGTAAATCATATAGAAAACTTGGGTTCAACTCCTTAAAACAACATTCTTGTGTTTTCTATGTATTTAATGTCAAACATTGTTATAAGTATTGCATACTATTTTGTTTTATTTGAAGGGATGTTAATGGACATTTCAATAAATAAGATATGGAATCAAATAGACAATTATCAACATCATGCTTACATGTTGAAATTAAACAAAAATTACTTGAAATCAAAACATCATTAAATGATTACATGCTAATCATTTAAAATTATGATCATATATTTTAAGGTGTGGACAAGTCAATAAAAAAATCTTGGCCATTGAAATGGTGATTGAAATTATGTCACAATTTTTTTAATGCATTTTTAAATTTCTATTTATTTATTTATTTTGCGGCAACAACTGAATTAGGTTGGCAGTCAATGGTTGACAATTGACAGACTTTGACTAGGGTGTGGATAGGTCAACCAAACAATCTTGGTTGTTGACATGGCAACCACAATCAAGTTATTATTTTTTAACAATCCATTTTTTTCCTTTTTATGTCAACAACTAAATTTAAGTTGTTGAACTATGACTGGGGTGTGGACGGGTTGACCAAAAAATCTTGGCCATTGAGATGGTGACCAATATAAGGTTGTTATTTTTTAAGAATCTTTTTATTTGTGTTGGCGACTGGGTTTAGGTTGTTGGACTATGACCAAGGTGTGGACAAATTGATCGAAAAATCTTGGCCATTGAGATGGTAACTGAAATCATGTCATTATTTTTTAACAATTTATTATTTTTTTTGAATTTTTTGTGTGTTAGTGATTGAATTTTGGTGATCAGAATGCAATTGGATGTGGACAAGTCGATTGAAAAATCTTGACCATTGAAATGGGGATTGAAATTAGATCATTATTTTTTAACAATCTAGATTCTATTTTTTATTTTATTTTTTGCACTGGCAAGATTTAGGTCATTAGTTTGCGATTGAGGTGTGGATGATCGAAATCACCTTTAAAATTAACTTAAAGACAAATTGAACATGAAAACAACACACCAAATTCAAGATGAAATGTTTTCAAGTTTTTTTCATCACACAATTTTATAAATATTGTGAGTTTACTCTAAGAATTGTGTATGTTGATATTTCATAGATAATAAAATGTTCAAAAATTGTGGATATTGATATTTTGTAGATATTGTAAGGTTTAAAAAGAAAATTGTGGATATTGATAGTTTGTAGATATTGAAATCTTTTAAATCATAAATGTCATTGGCATCTAAAATTGAAATTATAAATGATCATGAAAATTTTAGAGAATTCAAAACTTAACTATCAAATTCCCAAAAAACTATGAAAATTTTAGAAAATTCAAAATCTAACTTTTGAAATTATAAAGAACTATGAAAATTCCAAAGAATTCAAAACTAAAGTTTTGAATTTTTTTAAAAAACTATGAAAATTCGAGAAAATTCAAAACTTAGCGCTTGGAATTCTAGACAACTATGAAAATTCCACAAAAACTCAAAACTTAGCTCTTGGAATTCTAAACAACTATGAAAATTCCAAAGAATTCAAAACTTAGCTCTTGAAATTTTAAATAATTATGAAAAATCCAAAGAACTCAAAAAATGGTTATTAAAATTCCAAAACTAACTATTAAAATCACAACTTTGCTATTTTTTGATTAAGTTTGTGAACATCAAAAACAAGTTTTTGTTTTGTTCATGTGGGCTCCACATCAGTAGGATGGAAGAGAAGATGCCAAATCAAATGGAGGCTCAATCTGTTCTTCAAAGCCGACGGGTTGAGAAGGAATCAACTAAAATTTACCTTGTAATTTGGTTTTGATTAAAATCTGAACTTGTTTTGCATGTGGCTAAACAAAGAAATTAGCTTCCAACATACCCATCACAATTTCCAACCATTTCCCCTCAATGGTAAAGATAAAAAAATTTCCTATTGTTGGCACAATTGAAGCTCGTGAAAAACTAGCCTTTTTGGTGGTTATTTTCACACCATACATTACAATGCACATTGCCATAGTTACAACAATAATATCTGACACATGACATTTTACACAAAATTTTTACAAAGGAGGGGTTGCTGGATTGAATATAGATGATACCTCCAATAACCTGAAAAAAAGGAAAAAAATCATTAATGAACCAATGGTAAAAGAAACATATAATTTTCAAAATGGATTTTAAAAATAACAAGGATAAATTACCTCTTTCACATGAGGTTGGTGGCCTGTTAATTTGGTGTGGAGTTGAAGCAATTATGTTCTCACATTGTCATCAACCCCTTCGGACAATATAGTATAAGGTTGTGGTCAGAAAAACCAATTATTAATTGTTATTGTTGTCACATTCTTCACCAGCACCATAGCACATTGACTAGAATTTTTTGGCTTCAACCAATTGGTCATATTCTATTTGGAATTGATTGCCAAAGGCAAGAACATCTTGATCAAATTGACCTTCACCATCCACAATCATAAGTTGCTTTTCATGGCTATTCTCTCCACTTCTTATTGTGGTAACAATGATAACAATAGTAGTGGTGGAAAACTTGGATTGTAATGACCTAGATCTAAGTTCTTCGAGAAAATCAAATGGAAAAACATTGGAATCAAAGTAGGCTCAAATGTTATAATGGACAACACAATAGTGATGCATTCCACTGTAAGAATAATTGGCATGTTCCCTTTTTCAAACCCCCTTTGAGACCTAACCTCAATTCCAAAATTATTAACTTTGACATACAACCATTTTTGGAACACATTTTCATGCATTTGAATGTGAGGGGATTTAACCTGAACGGTGATCATAGTTAACCCTACTCGATTTAGTATCCCACAATAGATGTAAGCATAACTTGAATCATCCATTGTTTTTTTGGTTATGCGATCAAATGTGCCATACCGATTTGACACCAACCCCTCAAAAGCCACATCATGAAAACTCATATCCAAATCATCAACACAAATAATTCTTCTACTTTTCTAGGTAACAACAATAGATGACAACATTATAAAAGATGAAAATTAGAAGAACTTACCTCATGTAAGATATAAACACCTACACATGAACTGCACATCACTTGTAGAAAAACCATTCTTTGACCACTCAAGGTGAAGACGAAGTGAAAAAAGAAAATGAAAGAATATAAAGAATGATATATAGAAATGAAAATTTATTATGTTAAAAGGAGAAGTCGAAGATAGTAAATGGAATGGTTATGCCAATAAATTGTATAAAATCAAAGTATTTAATGGGTTGTGAAAAAGATGACTAGATTAATTAGTCAACATCTCCAAGGCAAATATTTTTTGATCGATTTGTCATCACCCCTATTGCAATCTAGCAACCTAGCAACCTAAATCCGGTTGTAAGCACAAAAAGAAAAAAAAAAAAAAAATTTTTTTTTGGATCATTAAAAAATAATGACTTGATTTCGATCACCATCGCAACAACCAAGATTTTTTGGTTGACTTGTCCACAATTCAATTGTAGTCCCTCAATTTAAATTTGGTCCTTAGGTTGTAGTCCCATGACCTAAATTTAGTTGCCATTGAAAGAAAAAAAAACGATAAATAAAATTTTGACCATTAAAAATAGTGACTTGATTTTGGTTACCATTTCAACAACCAAGGTTTTTCAATTAACTTGTCCACAACATGGTCAAAGTCCTTCAACTTAAATTCGGTCGCAAGGTTGCAATCCCATGACCTAAATTTAGCTGCCATCAAAAAGAAAAAAAAATTAAAAAAAAATTGGACTGTTAAAAACATTGACTTGATTTTGATCACCATTTCAATAACCAAGATTTTTCAGTTGACCTATCCACACCCCAATTGCAATCCTATGACCTAAATTCGGTTGCCAATATATATATTTTTTAAATTGAAAAAAAAATTGGACCCTTAAAACCAATGACTTGATTTCGGTCGCCATCTCAACGACCAAGATTTTTTGGTTGACCTTTCCACATCTAGTCACAGTCTAGCAACCTAAATTCAATTGCTTATGAAAAAAAATCGAAATTAAAAAAAAAAAATTAGCAAATTTGATTTCAGTCACCATTTCAATGGCCAAGATTTTTTGATTGACTTGTCCACACTTCGATCGTAATCCTAATACCTAAATTTAGTCACCAACAACAAAAAAAGTTTGGACTGTTAAAATTAGCAACCTGATTTCGATTGCCATCTCAAATGGCCAAGATTTTTCGATTGATTTGTCCACACCCCAATCACAATTTGGTGACTTAAATTTGGTTGCCAAAGAAAAAAAAATTGAAATTTTTTTTTGGATGTTTAAAAGTAATTACTTGATTTCAATTGCCATCTCAATAGCCAAGACTTTTCAATCAACCTATCCACACCTTGATTGTAATCCAACAACTTAAATTTGGTTGTTAGTAAGAGAATAAAAACCTTTAATGATGCACTCCCAAGTCCCTAATCAGACCCCAGCCGGGTCTAAGTTACTCAAACAACGAAATTGTGAAGAATTTGGGGCACACTCCTAGCTCTCAACACTAAAAGGGGTAGAGGGGCGTGCTAAAACTCCGGGATGGGACTAGGAATAGTGACAAGCTATTCACTTACTCGAACATGCATCAAACTAACCAACAAGTTGGTTAGTTCATTTTCTAGAGCACCCTTGGTGCTAGGACAAGCCACGGGCAACTCTAGACTCACTTGATTCACCACGGTTCGGACTCGAGGGAAGTCACGACCTTCCCCCATATAGTATACTTTGTGTCTCTCTACGGCACCCACATTTGAATGGTTTTTTTGTCCCAGGACTCTCAAGAAGGAGTCCCGAAATTGTCTTGGTTTGGACTCCCAAAACTTTGCGAGGTCATAACTCTTTGCTCAGACCTCTGATTGAGATGAGTTCTAAAGCAAACTTGTATCTCTCCTCGAGATCTTTCCAACTGTGTGTCGCACTTGGCCTGCACACACCAAGGTCGGGTCGATTCTTGACTTTTAATGGTTAGGAGTCAAATTGGCAGTTTGACTTTTGGCCTTTCTTTTTGCCATAACTTGTGTTGCAGATGTCCAAATGGCCCATGCGAGGCCATTTTAGACATCTACAATTTGCTAGCTTTCAAATGATGTAAGGAACACCCCAATGTAAGGTGTTTTGACCCTTGAAATCGAACTTTGAAGTTTCAGGAGTCCCGGAGGACTCCGAAGTCCCAATTTTGGGAGTGTGAGTTTCATCCTCACACTCCCTCTAATTAGGGTTGCAACACTCTCCTCCACTAGAAGAAAAGGTCAATGTCCTCATTGACACTTATAATTTCTTTCGACAATTGCAATTGCTTTCTTTGGATCCTTGGCCATAAAATGCCGACTTTTGCAGTAGGACCCTATTTCAAGCTAACTTAGGTGTCCCCAAGTTTCCAACACTTTCTTGGCAAGTCCAAGGGTATCTCATAGAAAACCCTTGACCTTTGCTCCGTTAAAAAACCTAAACTAGCCTAATTGACGGAGCCCTCATTTGGGAGGCCATTATTTTAACCTTCCCTTCATGAGGAACTCAAGCCAAGTCTAATCTTGACCTAAGCTACTTGACATGACTCCTTTCCCAACCTTGTGCCTTGATCATAATAATCAAACCTTGACTAAAAGGTTTGCTTATCAAGGTATGAGAAATAACATTCGGGTTTTGCTAAAAACCCAAGTGCCAAATTACATGATTAAAGTGCATGAACGGGGTCATGACTTCCTGCGTTGGCCGCCATTACCAACCAACCCTTTGGGATGCACTTAAAGCTTGTGCATGTCCCCGCAAGCTCACCTTGCTTGCCTCCTCTTTTGGGGTCAAGGTTTCTCTTAACCCCAAGGTAGGAGTTTGATTTTGATTTGGGCCTACACAAGGAAGTTCCATTTGTCTAATGCCAGCTTTGACAACCCTATTTGCACTTATACATTATTTTCATGATACAATCTCTTGGAAATTTTTAGCCTTTATTTCACTTGTAACTTGATATGGTACATTTTATGTGACTCCCTGCCCCGTTAAACGAAAAAAGGTGATGTCCTCATCACGTTCTACATTTCTTCTTTGTCGGTCTAGTGTGGAATTATTCTATGGCTTTTTGGGCATGTTCCATATCGGATTCATTCACCCAAGATGCTTCTATTGGATGGTATCCTTTCCACTTAACTAAGTACTCCCGCTGACGTCCTTTTAGTTGCTTTGATTTGAGCACGGCCTCCACTTCAAATTCTAGTTCATTACGAACCAAGTCTGGTGGGGGCCTTGAGTTGTGCTCCCGATTAGGCCTTGAGGCATCACGAGCGACCGATTTCAAAAAAGAAACATGAAATGTGGGGTGAACTTTAGGATTTTTCAATAGTTCTTACTTATAAATGTTGGAAAGTTTTTTTTCCAACACTTTGAATGGGCCTGCATATGGGCCCAAAAACTTATGACTTAAACTTTTTGGCAATCGGAAATTCTTGATGTTCAACCACACTTCATCCTCTTCTTGGAATTTCACCTCTCGTCGGGACTTGTCCACAAAATTCTTGTACCGCTTGTGTGCATTTTCCAAGTTGGCCTTTGCCAACTCCCATAGGCGCCACCTTTTTTCATCAAGTTGTGTGACCATTGACACTTCCTCACGTGCATCATTTGAAGGTTGTCCATGTGCTGCCCAAGTCATGGGCACAATTGGTGACTTGCCTATCACCATTTGGAAGGGGGTGGACCTAGTTGCGGAGTGTTCTGAGTTGTTGTAACAAAACTCAACTAACTCTAAGTGGTCCACCCAATCTTGTTGATTCGTCGCCACATAATTCCTTAGGAATTGTTGGATAACCAAATTCACCCTCTTGGTTTGTCCATCGGTTTGGGGGCGGAAAGAAGTGCTCATCTTGAGCTCCAATCCCATTCGCTTCCATAGGGCTCGCCAAAACTGTATGAATTTTGGGTTTCGATCTAAAACTATGTCCTTTGGGAGGCCATGATGCTTGAACACGTGGGTGAAAAACAACCTTCCCTAACACTACCCTTGGTGGGAATGAAATGTGCCATCTTGCTAAATCGATCCACCATTACCATGATGGCATCAAAACCCTTTGATGGGGGCAAACTTACCATGAAATCCATGGACACACTTTCTCATGGCCCTTCAGGAATTGATAAAGGTTGTAACAAGCCCACTTGCTTCTTGTTGAGTGTCCGATTTTGTTGGCATGTCAAGTAAGTTTTCACATACTCTTCTGCATTGTCTTTTAAGTTGGGCTAATAGTAGGATTTCTTAAGGAATGTTGTGGTGCGCTTTGCACCACCATGGCCCGCAAACAGCCCATCATGACATTCCTTCAAGAGCACATCCCTCATCCTCCCCTTCGGAACATAGAGCCAATTTTGTTTGTACCACAATAGTCCATTTCGTACTTGGAAGTGTGACTTGGCTCCATTTTGAATGTTTTGCTTCACTTCCTTGGCAAATTTGTCATGGTGGCTCGTTAGTCGAACTTCCTTTTGAAGTTCTATTTCCCCCACATATACCATTTTAAGTTGGTGCTTTCGACTTAACGCATCGGGCACCACATTTTCCTTCCTAGGCTTGTGTCGAATGTTTACATTGAACAAGGCCAATATGTCTTGCCATCTCACTTGTTTTGAAGACAACTTGGGTTGAGTGGCAAAGTACCTCAAGGTCACATTATCGGTCCACACCACCACATCTTTGGAGCCTATGTAATGGCCCCAAGTCTTGAAACAATGTATGACTGCCCACATTTCTTTCTCATGTGTTGACCACCTTCGTTCCGTTTCACTCAACTTCTTGCTCTCAAATGCCACCGGTTTTCCTTCTTGCGTTAGGACTTTTCCAATTGCAAAGTCGGAGGCATCGGAGTGGATCTCGAAATCCTTGTTGAAGTCGGGTAACTTCAACACTAGCGCTTTCACCAAAATGCCTTTCAAGGTCTTAAACACCTCGTCACATGCTCCATCCCATTCGTAAATTCTGGTGGACTTTTTCAAGAGGTTTGTCAAGGGTGCGGCCATTTTCGCAAAGTTCTTGATGAACTTACGATAATAGGAGGCCAACTCTAAGAAAGATTTCAAGGCCAAAACTGACTTAGGCGGTTCCCAATCCAAAATTACCTTCACCTTGTGATCATCCATCTTCAAACCTTCTTGAGTGATCCTATGTCCAAGGAAGTCCAATTCCGTCACCTTGAATTCACACTTCTTGAACTTGGCATATAACTTGTTTTCCCTCAATCTTTGGAACATTTTCCGGAGGTGCTCCAAATGCTCCTCCAAGGAGCCACTATAGATCAAAATGTCGTCTATGTAGATGACAACAAAGTCGTTAAGCCATTCCCGGAAAATGTCATTCATGAGAGTGCAAAATGTGGCGGATGTGTTGGTGAGCCCAAAAGGCATCACCAAGAATTCGTATGAGCCATACCTTGTGCGACATGCAGTCTTTTCTTCATCCCCTTCCGCAACTCAAATTTGGTAATACCCTGAATGTAGGTCAATCCTACTAAACACTTTAGCTCCCGAGAGTTGGTCAAAAAGATCATCAATCTGAGGCAATGGGTATTGGTTCTTCACCATCACCTTGTTGAAGGCTTTATAATCCACACACATCCTCAACGTCCCATCCTTCTTGTGAACAAAAAGGACGGGTCCCCCATATGGCGACTTATTAGGTTTAATGTATCCCTTCGTGAGGAGTTCTTCGAGTTGAACCTTAAGTTCGTTCAACTTTTCATGGCTCATTCAGTATGGGGCCTTGGCGGGAGGTGCCACTCCCGGCATCACCTCGATCACATGATCAACTCGTCTTTTCGGGGGCAAGTTTTCGAGCAAATCTTCGGGCATCACATCCGGGAATTCATCCAATACTTGTTTAATGCATTTTGGGGAAGTCACCAAGTTGGCGGCTTCCTTGGGCTCATATTCATTCAACACCCACATGACACACAACATGTTGTAACCTCCCATGCATTCTCTTTCCCAAGTTTTGCCTAACACAAAGTGGATGGTTGGTCCACCCACGCAAGGCACTTCATGTGCCTTCACCCACACAATCCCACTTTTGGATGGGATTCTAACTAATATATTGTGCCCTTCTATGAGCACATTGTTTCGGGTGATGAACTCCATTCCCAAAACACAATCCATTCCACCCAAGGTAGAAACCAACAATTCCACCTTTCCTTTCCAATTTCTTAATTGAAGAGGCACTTCTTTTGCTTGTGACGTAGTGGGATGGGGAACCCCATCCGCGAAATGCACCTCGATGGGTGCCTTGAGCTCCTCCAAGTGGAGCTCCATCCTTTCGGCGCTTTTTCGGGTTATGAAGTTGTGAGAAGCCCCTGTGTCCAAAAGACATAACACATCTCGCTTAGCAATCTTCCCCTTCAAGAAGATAAGTCGATTGCATTTAGCCTGGGCTAAGTTGGCATTGAGGGCAATTACCTTAGAGCCTCCATTCCCCGCTTTGGATTTGGGACAATCTTTGGAGTAATGCCCCACCTCGTTGCAGTTGAAGCATGCTCCTTTAGGCTTCCCACCAACATTTTTCTTGGGTTGGCTCCCTTTGAAGGGAGCCCCTTTCTTCACAAAATCTCCCTTGGGCTTGAATCTTGAGCCTTGGAATTGTTTAGGTTTTTCTCTCCTTGGACTCCCTTGCCCTCGGTTCCATTCTCCCTCATGGTGTGGCTTCTTGTGAAGGAACTTGTTGTCCTTCTTGAACTCGGATTTTTCACCCCGTCCCACATCCGAAAAGCCTTCCATTTTCATGATGGTTTTGGATAGTGAATATGGCCAATTTTCCTCAAGCTTTCGCTTGGCCCAAGTTGGAAGCCCTATCACAAATTGGCACACACAATCCAGCTCATGCATGTGCCGGATTTTAAGCATGAGTTCGAAATAAGCCCTCACATATTGTCGTAAGTTATCATTTGTGGCATTCACAAGGTTGTGGAGTTTCCACCTTGAGATGTAATCAGAATTCCTTGGAACAAATTTGGCTTCGACCATTTCTTTAAAAATTTCCCAAGTGTAACCATGGTTTTCCCTTCCTCTCGTCTCATTGTCCTGCACCATGTGGCGGCGTAGCCTTTCAAGTAGGATTAGGCAAGCTCCATGGCCAAATGCCGTCCAACCTTGGCAGCATGTATGTAATCTTCCATTTTGACAAGCCAAGCATCCACAACCTTTCGGTCGTGGGCACCATTGAAGTTCCCGGGTTTGGCTGGTTGAAATCTCGCGTCCTTGGATGCTCCTCTTTTGAAGGCCACAACCAACTCACTGAAATTGAGCTTATTCATTTTGAGGAGGACTTCCAATTGTTCCTGGGTGAATAGGACCGAGCTTTGTTGCTCTTCTTCACTTTCGGGCTCATCTTGGTCCTCCCGGGTTCTTAGTTCTTCTTCCCCAATTGATTCCGGTGGGACTACTCGGTCTTTGACAAGTTCTTCCAACATGGTTTTTTGTGCTTGCTTACGGTTCTTCTTGGGTGCCATCGGAAACTCCCAAGAAGTGAATCGAGCTCAACCGGAGCTCTGATACCACGTGATGCGCTCCCAAGTCCCTAATCAAACCCAAGTCGGGTCTAAGTTACTCAAACAATGAAATTATGAGGAACTTGAGGCACGTTCACAACTTTTAACACTAGAAGGGGTAGAGGGGCGTGCTGAAGCTTCGGGATGGGACTAGGAAGAGTGACAAGTTATTCACTTACTTGAACCTGCATCAAACCAACCAACAAGTTGATTAGTTCACTTTCTGGAGCACCCTTGGTGCTAGGACAAGCCATGGGCAACTCTGGACTCACTTGACTCACCACAGCCCAGATTCGAGGGAAGTCACCACCTTCCCCCATATAGTATACTCTGTGTCTTTCTGCAGCACTCACATCCAAATGGGTTTTTTGTCCCAGGACTCCCAAGAAAGAGTCTCAAAACTGTCTCGGTTTGGATTCCCAGAACTTTGCGAGGTCATAACTCTTTGCTCAGACCTTTGATTGAGATGAGGTCTAAAGCAAACTTGTAGCTCTCCTCGAGAGCTTTCCAACAGTGTGTCGCACTCGGCCTGCACGCACCAGGGTCGAGTCGATTCTCAACTTTTAGTGGTTGGGAGTAAAACTGGCAGTTTGACTCCCGACCTTTCTTTTTGCCATAACTTGTGCTGTAGATGTCCAAATGGCCCATGCGAGGCCATTTTGGACATATAAATTTTGCTAGCTTTCAAATGATATAAGGAACACCCCAATGCGAAGTGTTTTGACCCTTGCAATCGAACTTTGAAGTTTCTGGAGTCCCGGAGGACTCCCAAGTCCCAATTTTGGGAGTGCGAGTTTCATCCTCCCACTCCCTCTAAGTAGGGTTGCGACACTTAAGTTTTTTTGGATTGTTAAAAATAACGACCTAATTTCGATCACCATCACAATGGCCAAAAGTTTTTAGTCAACTTATCCACACCTTGGTTAAAGTTTGGCGACCAAAATCCAATCACCTACGAAAAAAAAACAAAAAAACAAAAATAAAAATCTAGGTTGCTAAAATATAGCAACCTAATTTAATCAACAATCTCAACAACAAATTTTTTTTAATCAACACATTGAAGATTTGAATTATTGCTTGTCATGGGAGGTTGATAGATCCACCTTTCCATCATGAATATTTTGATTAATATAAATGACACATCACGTTATATTTAACAACCTTGTCATCCATCCTTCATATTTCATCCATGTTTTTAAAAAAAATACGATAGGTTAGTCAATGGTGAACTTATAGTCAAACCTTATCCATTAAAACTCTTCTTTCTGACCCCTATGCCCACTCACTATTGTTCCCTCAAAGCCTCTTACATAGCCAACAAAAGGCACCTTTGTTTGGTTTGAGAGGTCTTCACTTGACAAACAAAACAAACAACCTTCCTTCATAGATAGATCATCAGCTAGAGACTGAACACTTAACCAAGAGCTACCAGTAAACCATGAAGTATGTATGGATGGTAGGTGGGTTTAATGCAGGGTTGGTTTATCTATTTATTTATTTATTTTCCTGATTTTGCGACCTAGCCAAATTGACAAACATCCACAAGAAGATTTAGCCAGATTTGACTATAGACCAGATATGAAAATAGAAAATTTGTAAAGAATCCCAGAAAATTTGGTCACCCGCTGGAAGCTGTTGTAGAAATCTGGTGAATTAGGGTCATTACAGGCAGTGAATCCACAGGTAAGGCAAACTCAAAACTGGGGTTGAATTCGTATGAGCACCAATTAAGGTGAGACAACTGGTTTGGTCCCATTCTTAATTCTTGTGAACTGTTTTCATCATGTGTTATCATTTCATCCCCAGTTTCCACAAAGCTTGGGCCCATTACCCCCAGTTTGAGGAACTTTTAGGGATTAACTCTTATATCTTCCTTGTTGAAGTTCTGGAAGTATCACACTTGTTTTGTGTCCATTAAAGTATGGATTCACATTTCATGAGGTACATCACACAAGTATTGCATGTAGTCTATCAAAATATGAAATATTTTTTCATTGCATAACCTTTGCCCATACATGTCTCAAGGTATGTATACTATATACCCTTTCATGACACCTTGTGAATCTCTAAGTTTATGTAATACACATAGTAGGCTGTCATAAGGCCATACATATCAAGCTTGTCAACAATGTGCAAAAAACACAAGGTGGTTCATGAAATTGAAAACAATGAAAACATCTCCTTTTCTAGCATGCATAGGTGACTGCCAAATCTTTGTTTCAAGATCTCCAAGTTGTTACGTCAATGAAATAACACATTTGGTGCCTTTCCTCTTAGCACCTTTCTTCTTCCATGAGGCCCTTCCAAACACAATGGAACTAGTTTGCTGCATTATGACATGTCAATCGAAGGATATAACACTCCTTATGTTGGGGACCACGGGGTTTAATTATGACCATAACACATGAAATATAGAGTACCAATGTTATTTCATTCTGTTAGCACACTTTATAGAGTAACACATTAAGAACGAATTGAAGAAACATTTGACCACATGAACGAAATTTTTTATTGCTACAAGATCATACAGACAGTCATAGAACAGGATAGAAACATACTGTTTATTGAACTTATGGACCTAGCAAGGAGTGACTAGTCTTGGTGCCAAATCTGGGCAAATGGGAACTAGCTAGCTTGCTAAAAAATGGAGGATTATCCCCTCAATTTATGACCTACATGAGAACATCCACCCAAAAGAAGTGACTGACTAGGGGTGCTGGACATGTAGGTAAAAAAAAGAAAACCCTATGATACACTATCTACATATTAATGTTGGATACCACAAACCTCTCTTTCAGGTGCTAGCAGCAGGAGGTTCTGCAACAGGTTCTGAGACAGCAGCTGCTGAGGCAGGCTCTTCTGTGGGTGTTGCTGATGAGGCAGGTTCTACTGCAGGTGCTGACACAGGTTCTTCGGCAGGTGTGGAGGCAGTTTCTTCAGCAGGTGCAGAACTGGTTTCCTCAGCAGCTGCTGCAGGAGCTTCTTTGGCAGTTTCAGCAGCAGGTGCTGATGCACTAGGACTCTTGTTAGCTATCCTCTTCACAATTTTCTGGAAAAATAAAATGATATTTGACTTTGGTGTTGATGTAGTAGTAGGAGCTGGCTCAGTTGCTGCTGCCTCAACAGGCTCTGGGGCTTTCTCAGGAACTGCTGCCTCCACAGGGGCCGCATCAGTACTGACTGTTTCTGTGATAGGTGGGTCAATGGCAGCTTCTTCAGTGCTGACTGGTTCTTTGACTACTGGCTCTGATACAGCTTCCTGAGTACATGAAATACAGCAGCATATTGTCAGCAAAGAACATCATATGATCTTAAGCATCAGGTAACCCTCCTGTTTTAAGAACCAAAATTCTGGAGGACTGCTACAGACAGCACATTACAGTCACTTGGGGAACCCTATGCACAAAAGAAAGGCACAAGCAAGGTAGAAATGCTTTTGCAATCTATATAACAGGCTGTAAACATCACAAAAATGGAAAGTTAACTCGAGTAGAGACACAAAAAACACTTGCACACCTCAGTTGCCAGAGTGGAAGATTCCCCAGTTTCTGGCAATTTTGGTGTCTCTTCAACTGGGGCTGATGCAGACTCCCCAGGTTTTGCTTCCCGACTCTGCCAGATTGACTTTTTGACCTTGGAGAGGATTCCAGCTTTACTTTCCTTCTTCTCTGGCTTTGCCTCAGGGACAGATGCTGACGCTGCAGCAGTTGGCTGAAGTTCCTCCTTAACTGCAATTATCTTTCCCTTTATTTTGCTTTCAGAGCGCAAGATCCTCCCTTTCAGCTTCTGATAGAGAGTAGTACCAGGAGTTGCTGCAGGCTTGGCCTCAGGCTCTGGCACAACACCCTCAGTAGCAGCCACTGTTGAATGCAGCATGCAATCACTAATATTAGTACACTCACACAGTATGAAAGATACAAACATACCAGGGACAACAGACACAAACTCAGATCATACAGCTAAATGGATTTCCTGACAAAAACCACATAGCAGTCATGGTCTGGCAGTCAGTAAATGAAACACAACACATGCTGTGCAACCAGCAACTAAGAAGTCCTCCCTAGCAGTAAAATTGGTTTATAAGGTTGAGAGAAGAATTCTGGACAGTGCAATTCCAACAATAACAAAATGGGTGCATGATAATGCTAGACCTTCCATAGCCAACTGCAGAGCACATCTGCTTAATGATATATGGAACAAAAGCAAGGACTTGATGCAATAAGAAGACAAAGCCAAACCAATTGAGTACAACTACTATAGAATGTGCTCAAGCAAATATTATAATTGATTGACAATCATGCAAGAATGCTGCACAAATAACCTCCCTCCTGCTGGCAATCAGAACTGCCCATAAATCTGTAGATGCTTTAGTGTCAACAAAAGAGATCACACAAAGGGCAGAAAATTATGGAGGTCTTGAGTTCTATTTTTCATCCCTTTGAAATTTGTTACTGACCTGCAGGTGTTTCTTCGGTACTCTCCACCACAACATCCTTACTCTCCTCAGCAGTGGGAGGAGCTGTAGTTTCTGGCACAGATGGTGGGCTTACTGTCTCCCCTGCAAAAAGCAAACAGGTACCACCACCATCTTAAACTTCAGAAGCCTGTCAGCCATGTACACATTGAGTAGCCATTCAAAGTACATGAGCTCTTGTCACATTGACAATTGCAACAGGAAGAAGACTCAGTCATGCTGTTCACTAGTGCACTCGAGCAACGCAGGTATTACAGAATGTCTGCAGTGTACTCATCAAGCTGCAATAAGCTTCTTCATGAGTGAAGCAGCACAAAACTGTGTATGTATTTTGAGAGCACATGTAGATCAGACCTCAAGCTGCATGGTTTTCTGTCCATTCTTCTCACAGGGCCATGTGAAAATGCTGAGAGATTTGACACAGCTCTGAAAATAGGACAGCTGATGGTTTGTTTTATGAAGGCTGCGCCATAAAACTGGAAGCATTTCCTGCGCAGAACTGTCTCAGCTTGGAGAATCGATAGGTATGATGTACTACTCCCTGGGCCTGACTGGAAATGACTACTCCCCTAAGGAAAGAGCGGTACTTCGTGCCCCAACATTCAAAAGTCGCTTTGCTGAGATAGCTAGAGGAACCAACCATCTGACTTGCGCCTGTCTAACACTTCACTTTCAATAATAGATCCCCGAGACTTACTGGCCATCCTGAAAACATTCCAGAATCGAGTAAAGGATGCTAATGAAGCAGACTCCGTACTGAAACAGGCGAAAACTTTTGAGTATGACGCTGAAGAAAGCTCTTTTCTTTGAAGAATTTCAGATCTGTTTTCCAGCTTGCTCGAGGTCTGATTTGCACGCGCCACGTGATGAAAGCAGGCAAGCAGGGATAGCACTAGTACTACCATGGCGTAATATCGCGCTCCGACCGCCAAAAAAAAAATAAAAAAACGTCTCCTCAAATATTGTCCCGTTAAGACTTCAGTCAATACCGAACACTCTTTCGACAGTATACTTCCTTTCGTCGCGAGACAGACCGCAAAAGGAGCACGTAAGGTAACCAAGAAAATCTCTCTCGACAGGTGTATTTTGGCATTTTCAAGTAATGCAACATTGCCACCGTTTGCTCCAAAGTGATGCGGAAAAAAAGACGCGGACAAGGACGCTGTAAACTTACCTGCAGTCTCTTCCACAGCGGACTCCGGAGCAGGGACATTAGCTACCTTATCTTCCGGTGCCTTCGCTTCGACCTCTGCCATTACCCCGGGAAAAAAAAAACGTGCAAGTCTCCCTACAGCTGCTCAGAGAACGCAGCACAGATCCCGGAGGTAAGCCCTCCCGTTCTGCAGCAGCCGAAGGTCACAGATTCAGAATTAGGATAGTCAGGAATTTCCAACTTAGATTCCGCACTGCAGATCCAGATACAAAAAACACGAGCCAATAAGAAGAAGAATCATCATCAACATCATCAAAGCCGCGCTGGAAAAGAGTTTCGAATGGAAGACAAACCTCCTTTTTCAATAGTCACAAAACCTCACAATCAACAAACGAATTGCGAACAGGGGCCAAGCCTGGATGAAGACATTGCTAAAACCGCGAAAACGAAAAATAAAACCACACACACACACACACTCCTGGAACTCTCTGGATGGACAGCCCTGAGACAGACATGAGACAAAAACTCTCTTAAACCTGCCGCGTCCCCCAGCTTGCACACAACGTCAAGACTGAAGACCGGTACAACAATGATGACTTAAAACAGAGCTAAACAAAGGGGGAAAAAAGACTGTCAAAGCAGAGAATAAGAACACAGTAATACACACACACAGACACAGGCATGGAGAAGCACAGAGAACAGAGACACAGACAGAAACAACGAGAAGAAACACAAAAAAATAAAATAAAAAAAATGGACGCAACGGCTAGAAGAGTAACGGGAGAAGAATACTTACAACAGCAGTAGCAGCAGCTCCGGAACCGATGTACTTGCACGTAGAGGGAATGCGATGATGAAGAGGCCGGCGTTCAGAAGCTGCTGGAAGGAATGAAGAAGAGAAAGGAGGGAAATACTTGGAAAGAAAGTGAGATGGAGAAGCCGAATGTTTGCGATGCGTGGAAGAAGCCGATGGAGAAGAAGAAGGCAGGCAGGCGTTGAAGCAAATGAAAGAAATTGCGAGATATGAGTAATGGACAAAAACAGTACGTATCTAGCTAGCGCTCGAAAGCACGAGGGCCAGAGAGGCAAAAGCAAAGCGAGCACGCCAGTTGCTAGCTGTGCCAGGAGAGCGTATTTGAGCCTTAGCCCTATTAATGGAAACTACCATCAATACACTTTCGTTTCCTCCCTCTCCCCCCCCCCCCCCCCCCCCACCCCCCTCCCCCCCCCCCCCCCACATCCCCCCCCCCC
>Ga0116227_10002407_pt1 | contig 42651 bp, 29 predicted proteins | sample S1TSphgellanicum_FD_89693 | JGI IMG/M metagenome (GOLD analysis project Ga0116227, IMG submission 89693) | Host-associated microbial communities from peat moss isolated from Minnesota, USA - S1T2_Fb - Sphagnum magellanicum MG | ecosystem: Host-associated > Plants > Peat moss > Unclassified... | reverse complement strand
GGGATTTTCGTCCATCCAGAAAACGGCCTCAACGGGCTCATCCGCAACTGGTGCATTGGTGGGTGCTAATTCACTCCAGCCGATCCTCCTTGGTGATGGCAGTGCGCCAGAAACTCGCCCTTGAGTCGCAATGCACAGGACTTACAGCGAGTTGGGGCCACAGAGCCCTAGTCCATTCTTGCGGTGGACATGTTGCACAAGTAGTACCGGGCCAAGGGGAAAAAGTTTGGCGGGAGCTTTTTTCCTACGCTTCGTACCGGTGGGATTGTAGGCTGCAGAAGGTGAATCCCAGGTACCCAGATTTCAAGTATAAGAAGACGCAGGATGCACTACGGCTCCGGGACCGGAGAAACCCTCCATGGGTGGTAGCAGAGCTGGCTGCAATGGCACCAGGGATTGTACAGTTTGACAGCTTTTCATGGAACAGAATGCTTGTAAGAGATACTAAGACTGGGGAATATGAGAAGACAATGGAGCTTTTCAAACGAATGCAAATAAAAGGTATGAGACTTGATAGGTTCAGGATTGTCATATTGCTCAGTGCATGTGCTAGTTTACACGCACTTAAAGGGGGCAGGCAAGCTCAGGAGCAGATCATGCAAACTGGTTGCAAGGCTGATGTCTTTGTGGGAAGTAGCTTGATTGATATGTATGCCAAATGTGGGAGCATGGAGGATGCTCACAGAGTGTTCAACAAGATGCCATCTTACGATGTGGTCAATTGGACTGTCCTAATATTGGGAGTTGTGATATGTGGGCAAGAGGCAAAAGGCATCGTATCTTTACAATCGAATGCAGCAGGAAGGTGTGCAGCCAAACCTGTCACTTTTGAAATTGGATTTTGAAAATAAGGTGTCCAGCTTCCATCATGTGCAGGAAACAAGTGGAATGGTTGGAAAAGTGAAAAAATTACAACATACAGCATCTGAAACAAGAAACCACAAAGTTTTATTGAATTTTGTTGCGGAGTGTAACAATGAAGGCTACATTGGACATTGAAGCCAAAAAATAATAAGTTCAATCAAATAACCAATGTAAATAAGATTGGCTGCAATGAAAGACTGGAAAAGACATGTTAGTCATTTTGGGTGGAGCCTAGAATCTGCAAAAGGAAACATCTCTGCATTGTCCCTTGTATCCAGGGAGATAGACAAAAAATACTCTTCTTACACAGGGGACTCAGCTCAAACAAATGAAATTCTAATGATGAAGCTACATGACTTTGCAATTGTGCCTGGTGTTTTGAAATTGCACTTTTCTATGTCAAATCTCCAACATTAGAACACTAAAAATTCATCTGGGCATTGGAGTGAAAGGAATCCATCCAAGTGACTCTAGAGCTTTCAGATGGGGCTATTAGAAATGGCACAATATGGTCTTCCATCTCTGTTTCAGATATGCTAAGATGATTACCTGGGAGAGCAATAAATGAAAGCTTCCCTGCCTTGTCCAAGGTTTGCAATCCAATCCAATCCTCCTTGTACAGATCAGTCTGCCAGAAACATAAAATGATAGTGATTAGTTGGACAACAAATCATGTGGTTTAATTTTGGTAGGGCCAAAAGCTAGTTGGAGATCAAATTGGCAAACTTTGGGAGAGACAACATTAAAGTGCCATACAAATCCTAACCTGAAAAATGAATTTCGTAGCATTTAGGATTTCAGTACCTCATTTGCAGGTAAAATTTCACCACCAAAGTCATTGTTTGCATAGTACCCAAACCAAGCTGTTTGAGGAGGTGTCAAGATGACATCCTCTGTAAACTGCAAATCAGCACAACGAGTGACCAACTGGGTAATTATGTATTTGTCCCAAGTGAATTACCATACGACTCTTAAGATGGGACTCTTGAAACCCAGCTCAGTTCCAACAATAACTCTCTACAGTCTAGTTGAGTAATTAGCAATGAAGACCAGATGGTGCCCACTTTCACCACCTACCATGATTAATGTCAGATGGTTGAGGCTGGAGAGCCGCTTCTTATATATTTCATTGCGGCTCTTAGCAATTTCATTGTTGAGTCTTGGCAAAAATGAAGTGCCTTTGTAATATCTGGACAACTCCTGCAAGCTCAACATCCCACCTCTGTTTCACAATTCAAGGTCTTCCACATACCCTGGTTCTCTTCAATCTCACATATATTTGCAAGCCATTCCCAGACTTGTCACACAAATTTGGAGCTCTGGACTGACTTGTCAATAAAATTTGTGGACCAAGGATGTTAAGGCAATTTAACTTCTAATTCTGATGCCAAGGAACACAAAAAAACTGATCAAACAAGATCACCAGCAGCTTCAATGGTTGCAAGTTTGAACTCACAGTAGGGATTTTCATGTATCCACTTGGTGCCAGATGATTCTGCATCGAGAAAATCACATTGTTAAAGCCATTGTCACCCTGGAATAACTACATTCAAATGACAGAGCAAACAGTGGATACGTTAGGGCATACTCAAATGGCCATACTAAAGGATAGACAAGCAAAATCCTAATTGTCAACTAACAATTCCATCCTACAAGTTGCATAGTTTCCAATCTGAAGGACCCAACATTGTGTTTGTGTTTCAAAACACAAGGTGGCTAATATGCTACTAAAAGAATGCAAAAATCAGTCAAACTTGGCCAAGACATAAATCAACAAGAAAATCCAGAGCTCTTCTACAGGAGTAATAAGGATACACACCTGAACAATTTGTGTGTACACAAATCGTCCAATCACTGCATTGATCAACCTGCAAAGGGACATAACCTGAAGTAAGTGTTAACAAGTTGTTTCACAAAGAGATCAAAGTGGCGGTAAAGACCTAAAGTAACCAATATAGTTCCTTGTACATTCAAAGGAGCAGTGAATCAAGTGTGTGAGAATCAAAGGGAGAAATCTGGGATGTTGTCCATACACAACAATTACACATCAAGTAAAAAATTATTGAGAAATCCAGTTTGCAAACTTACAACACATAAAGGAACTGCAGCAATCCCAGCATGAGGACCTCCCAGAGACACAAAGTTATAAACCTGTGTGCCCAAGTAGTCAATGGTTCCTCAGTTTCTTCAAATGTTGCAATGAGTCACTTGGGGCTTGGACTATCAGAGTGCAGGGGAGACTGATAATGTTGTTTGCAGGCAGTCAATTGTACATACGCGAAGGTCTCAGGCCATGAGAAGTTATTGTTCATGACCTGGAAGCTTATGAACTAATAGCACAAGCTATAAAACAAATTTGTGTAACTCCAGGATTGAAGAAAAATCTGAATAGGAGTTCTGTCTTAAGGAGGAAGATCAACTTACAGGTGGTCCTCCAGGGCACCATTCAATGACAGCTCGAGCTATCATGCTACCCTGCAAACATGAATCCACTTTCCAGTCAATAGCCCAAACCATATGATACAGTAGGCAATTCTCTCATGTGCTCAAGATTCTTCCACCTCCCTTCATAATAGATGGTCAAAAGAATTGTCACAAGCAAGTACCTGAGATAGACCAACAATGTTGTATCCATCTTGCAGTTCTGGTTTTTCTCTGACCTAAAAGAGAAAAAAAAAACAAATGCGAGTAGTCAGAATCTAGGGTTCCAAATCTTAGTGCAAGTAGTTTGCACATAATAGGGTATGCCAGAACACATGACATGCTATAGTTGTACTTTGAGCTAGTATGACAGTTGATGAACCAGAGGGATGGTACTTGTTTGAACAACACCCCACCAGCACAGATTGTACCCTGCAATTTCTCTCAGAGTTCTTGTGCTGATGAATGCACTAAAACTTGTGTTATCTGACCAATTTATCTGGACACTATGGTAAATAGCCAAAACTGCTTTCAAAAAAAAGGGCAAAGATCAGTGACTCACTTTTTGACAGATAATGGCAGCCTGCACCAACCAGCAGCCATAACAATTAGGTCATTGATGAAGAGAGACAGCTCAGTAGAATTCACCCAGTTTTCAAATTTCAAATGGAATGACAACAACTATTCAACAGAATGGGGTATGAGATCTATTTTGTATGCAATCTATGACCCGCCATCAATGTGCACCTCATGCTGAAGTATATACACTTTGCAAGAGATCAATGCTGAATTTGATCAAGTTGCATTCACATCTTTCTAAAACTATGATAACAAAGCCAGACTCTGTCTTGGAGGATATGCAACAATTCTCAGCAACATCAAGTCATGCATCATACCTGCTTCTCAAGATGTGTAAAATATGAATCACGCCACCCATTTCCTACTGACCTGCAAGCAAAGCAGTTCTCATATAATAAGCAGATAACACCTCAGGTTCAACCTGAATCACTGGTGCACAATCCAATAATCAAGGTTGGAAGGATTTTGCAACAGTTATATGGGACATGTCATCCTATCATGTGGGGGAATCGACAAAGCATTATCTAATGATTTGCATTACTGTACAGAAGCTGCTGGATTGCAGATTTGGGAATCAAACATGGGATAAGAGTTGAGCGCACGAACATGCAGTGTCCCTCGGCTCCTGAAATCTCACTGAGAACCTCTGTGAACTTCATGATCCCTTCATTCTTGCATTGATCTCCGATGCCTGCAAATAACGGGTCATCAAAATTCCAAGACAGAGATGACAAAAGAAGAAACAACATAGAGTTCGGCATTAGAATTTTGCTTCCAGTCTGAAAAAACGGATGCAAGTGCGGATACGTAAAAAGCTGATAAGGAAAAAAGAAAAAAAAAAAAAACACAGGGAAGTCGGCTGGGGACGAACAACACCGATTCCGGTATACAAAGAAAACTAGACAGGCATACGGTGCAGAAATTCAGACGTAAAAAGCAGTGTATGAGAAGGAGTGTAGTAGATCGAACATGAGGCAGAAAACGCAGGCGACAGGGAAAGCGAAACAGAAAAAAACTCTAAAACGCAGAAAGTGGAGAACCAAGTCTGAGAATGAAGCATGGAAGAATGGAGCGTAAACGAAACGTCAAGGGATTAAATAAGTACGTGACAGAAAGTCTATCATCATCAAAGGAAGAAGAAGAACAAAAGAAAATCGGAAGCTCAAACAGGAAGCGGAAAAAAATTAAAAAAAGGATTTTCCAACCCTACATAAGAAGATGTGCAGCTCCACAATAGGAGGAGATGAGGGAATCTTAAAAATCTGAAAAATCATATGATTATAGGAAAAGTGGGGAAGCAAACCATGCAAAACAATGAAGGGAAATGGTTTCAAAGGCGAAGCTTGAATATGGGGAAGAGCACACAGCCATAGTAACGCGAAGTGTAGCAGAGACAGAACAGAGAAGAGAGGAATCCCCCGGCGCCGGCATGATCGCTGCTGCTGCATCGCTCCCATTTTTCGCTAAGATAGAAAAGAGAAGCCAAACAGCAGCCTCCTTGTGGATCCATCGTTGCTCCTCGTGGTGGTGATGGCCCTGTTTCAGGATGTGGAACAGGATCTCAATTGGCGCGCTTCGGCGTCATTCCGGGTCCCAAACCAAATCTATTTCCGGAACCTCGTTTAAAGACACCTCAACCTGAGGACACCTCGCTTAAAGACCCGAGGAGCTCTGTGTAAAGACACCTCGTTTAAAGACACCTCAATTCGAGGACCTCAGTTTAAACACACCTCAAACTCAGCAACAATACAAAAAGGGTATCGAGGGCCGGACGCAGGAGCTTGTAACGTGGAATCTTGCCTCATTTAAAGACACCTCAATCCGAAGACCTGGGTTTAAAGACACCTCAAATTCAGCAACTAATCAGCAAGGGGTTTCGTGAATTGAGGTCCCGAAGCAGGTGCTTGTAATTCGGGATCTTATTCAGGATCTGGGCTTTGGTAACGGCCGTCGTCGGCAACGATAGATTTGGAACGCGGCGTTAAACCTCGGCCGCCGTGCTCGGCATTGGCCGCTTCCGCAAAGCAGGAGAGCCTGCCACAAGGCTTAAATTCAATCCAGCTGCTTCTGCAAAGCACGACCCCACAAGGCTTTGAATTCACCCAGCTGCTTCTGGAAACTCAACTCGGTCGGACCCACCAAAGCTTAATCCACCCAGCTCACATGTTTCGCGTTCCAACAAAAAAGCGCTTTGTATATGCCAAGGGATCTTTATGAACCCAAATAAACTAAGTTTAAGACCGGCAAAGACGGACGGAGATCTGATCACAATTGCGTGGTCTTCTTCCCTTGCTCACTGTCCAACTGTCCATGAATTTAAACAATCTGCCAAAAAAAAAGGGAGAAAAACAAGAAGATGCATGAGAGCAAGAATGAAACCAAGTCCGCTCCCTTTGCAACAAACAACGGCAGATGAGAGTGCCACAATCTATACTTCAGTACTTGAGCTGAAGATAATCAAAGTGGTGGTGATCTTCAAGTTTTGTTGAGAACTTGATCTTCCTGCCTTATTAAAAAATCCTTGTACACATGGGTGTAGCGCATGGTCTACATTTTGGTCTACATTTTGGTTAGCACACATTAGATAATTTTGTTTAGCATCATCAACTACATAACTATCTCCACGAGTGTCACAAATTCATGGATTATTTGCCATGTCAAACATAACATTCCATTTGAAAAGGAAGATTATTCATTTTGAAGCATATTCACAACATAAAGAACGCAAGATGGCACAAAATTTTCCAAAGGCACAAGTAGAAAAAAAGGAAACATGCGAACCAAACAATAAAAAAACAATTGCTAAGGTAGATTGAATGGACATGATATTTGACGTCTTTAGAAATGTAGAAGTTTTTGCAATTCTAAAATCAAGATAATTACCATAATTGCACAAACACAAATTTTTATGTTAAGAAGTTTTGGGGAGCTCTAGGAAACTACTAATAAAACAATGCAGTATTAAAATTTTAAATGCAATTTGAATTCTGTAGAAATGTTTAAAATTTCTGTATCTTTAAATTTCTAGAGTGTTTTCTGTCACATTTAAATCCAAAGATCTAAAGCACATGATGTATAACAAAACTTTGTAACTTATTATATAACAAGGTGAATTGTGATATAATGATCATACATTTTAGTATGGTTTGACACTTTTTCAAATTCCTCAACACACATGCAAATTTTGAAGATGAACGTGTATTGTTGGCCTTGCCTGCCAAGGCAAGGTTATTGTGTTTAGGTTCATTATAGAGTATAGTAGCTTAAGAAGGGAGAAGGGAGTGTTGGGCTCAAAATTGTGAGCAGATTCTTGTGTGCTTAGTATGTGATTGGACAACTGGATACAGGGAATCCCCAATTTAGGCGTCATGATCTGCATTTTGATGATGATGACCAAATATCTGCTCGAGTCAATCCCCTGAATGTGTAAGAGGTCTTCTACATACACTACAAATTTTGTTAGAGGTTTTTACAAAATACTTAGTGACCCACTGAACTTATGTGAGACTAGACAGAGTGAACTAGTATAGTTATGCAACATCATATGATGAGAAGCATCAAATGTATGGGAAGAGGATATTTTGGTGACCTTTTTTACTTAACCTCTTTGAGTTTTGAAAAGCAGTTTGGCAATGTCATCCATACACAGATTGGTACAGGTTGTAATCTGGTGAAGTGATATATTTCATTGCAAGAATTTTATGCATTGAGACTTTCTTGATATCATGGCAGCCATTAGGCTTACTGACCTGTGCTTCAGTAGCAATGATTTCTAGAACTCTGTCAATGATTGTCTCCCCCTCTGAATTAAGGGGATGTGACCTAAATGTTTCTGTGGGTACCCTGTGATTATGATCCTCTAAACCCTTTCAAAATACTTTCATGAGAGATGAAATAGCTGAACTGAGGGGTTACTTCCAGGACTTTGCTCTGTGATTTTTTGCTTAAGTTATATCTAGATCTAGAACATATGATATGCGTTGGGGTGGTATGCTATGTGTGTTTTAGACTTAAGTGGGAAGTTTGCTTTGAAAACTTACCTTAATTCTTTTAATTCTTAATGTTGTTTGCTTGTGGCATAGCCTATTCTCACACCTGGAGAAAGAAAAATTCATGTTTGAAGGCACTTTCTGACAATTTCCAAGAATGTATTATGGATCTGTTGTGGTTGAGGGGAGCTTGAGCACTTGGTAGATTATATGCATTGTTGCTGCAGCCTGCTGTGGAACAACAATGTAATCCCTGCTAGTTGCTAATATTCAGTAGTCAATTTTAATCTACGGTAGATTTTAATAGCAATGGAATTTTCTCTTTGAATGGCAATAGTTTCTAATAGAAAATTCCATTGCTCTTATCCCTGCTGGTAATACTGCAATGATCAAGCACTGCATTACCTCTTTGGAATTCAGCTTGGCCTTATGTTGCACCATTTGGGAAATGCAGGCTTGCTTGGTGTTGCATTGATTTGTGGAACTATCAAGTGGAACATATTCTTGGAGAAATGGATCTGATGTTGGAGCTTGTTTATCTGACATACTGAGGAATACCATATATGTTTGATCTAGTTTTGTAAGAGCTTGTGTTGTCTACATGTTGTGAACACATTGGGTGGTATTCATGAGGTTATAACTGTGATAAGGTAAAGATCTCTCTTTCATCATTTGAAAAATGTAGTTAGGAGTTACAACTGGAATGTAGCTTTTCACAGTGTTTGTGTTGATTTGTTGAGTTGGACATGAGGCCAATGGTGCAAAATGGATTCATGCCCACCTTGCAAGTGGGTTCAATTCATCATTAGGGCCAGCCCCACTATCGAATGAGAGGCTGACCTGTGGAGAGTTTGACAGCAAAATACTTGTACCCTCAAATCTTGATTTTATCAATAATGGTCTTTTTCTTAAACCCCAGTATCTCCACTTGTGTTGGATATTTAAGATTAAGGGTATGGTACCCTGCTGAAAGCACTGGCAGAATTTGTAACTGGAAAAATTATGATGGTGCTTTATGACCTGAGGCAATACATGCCTCACACAAGTCTTGCGTGCTTTGGTGTGGATACTTCTATAGCAAGCAGACACCATCTGAGTCCAAAAGCATTATTGGTAAATATGCATACCAAACTGGTGCATGAGTACTTCACTCCAAGCTTCACCAAGAACCCTAACTATGTGATGACTTGGTTGAAAGGCTCAAAAGCCAATACTAGATCAACAAATAGTCTGGTCCATGAGACCATGAACAACAAAAGCTGAGTGAGATGATTAAGAAGGTTCAAATCTAATGCTGCAAATTGAGCTCTTGCCTGTCCACTTTTTACACTTATCTATGGCAATGCTTCGACCTCTATAGTTATAGGATTCCTATTGCCAATGATGGCATTTCAAGGGACACAAATGCTGGTTTTTACACCTATCCAAATTTTGTGTTGGGTATTTAGTCCATCTAATGGACTAAAGGTCCATTCAGACCTATAGTTAAGGATTGGTGTTAAAATGCCAGTGATAGGGTAGTGTTTTTGAAAAGGTATTACAGTAGTAGAATAGATTTGTTTGTTGATTTAATTTTTAAGGTCATTGTGCAATTGTAAATTTTTTATTCCCTACTTTGAAGATGAAAGCAAGACCTTGGAATGGATGGGAGATTTCATGGCATCTCATAGGAGGTTGGTTGAAGCCAAGAGGAATGCCATAATCTTGCATTTTTTCAAATTGTCTTGTTATTAAGAAGTCTTGATGATGAAGGAGATTAATGATTGGATGGAAGTATATTCAAGTGGACTAGTTAGTGTACTTTTTGGATTGAATTACAAGTATTACAAAACATATCGTAAAATTATTAAACATGTAATTAGATTGGATTAAAAAATTAAAATTAGTGTGATTTTTAATCCTATATAATAATACTTTTAAAAAAAAAATCAAATAGGTAGTCAAGTAGGGTATTTTGAAATGCAAGTAGGTTGAGATCTACTTTTTATAATGCCAATTTTTCTAAAAGTAGGTGAAAACAATGTCTAAATGAGAATTTAAACAAATGTAATCTTAAAATATTTCATAGACTTTGTCAAAACATGTAATTTATAAATGTTTTATTATATATTTGTAAAATGAAGATTTTTAACACATTTACATAGCTATTTTCAAACATATTTTATATACATTTTTATGATGCAATTATTTTTTAAATTTTAGATTTACATTTGTATGAGGTCTATAGAAAGATACAAGGTTTTGCACTACAAGAGAAGGAGTTTTTGGGATATTTTCATGCTAACATATGAATTTAGATGATTTTGATTATAAAGATTATTTTTTTGGTCTAATTAAACATGCTTTCACCCAAAAATATTACTTGGTATTCAAATTTTAAGGTTTGTTTGTTGATCAAGATTTACAATGAGGTGGGTCAAACATTTTTGAGTGACCAAAGATGATTTACAAGTAAAAACTCTTATTGAAAAGAAATCTATAGACTTTTTATCATCCACTTGCAAACTGTAAATAGGTCCAAGAACTTGGGGTTTTTAAAAAAAAAAGGTTCTAAAACAATGACAAGCATTTATTTAATACAATTGTGAAATTTTTGGAATTCAAATGCAAATTCACAAGATTCCAAAGTTTTTTTTTCGAATATGAATTTCATTCATTGAAAAAAAAGAATTATCCTAGTCAAAGAAAATGTAATGTATAAAGAAAATCCCGAGGATGGGGCCATTATTTAATTTAAAGCCTTGGGGCCAAGGTTGAAAATTAAGGAATGCCCCCTTGTCTTGGGGCCTTCATATGCATAAAGTAGTGGGCCTAATTTCTTATTTTACAATGCTTCTTGTCATGTCAAACCAATAGTGCTATGCATTATAGGCATTGACAATATGCATAATGCATTAAGTAATGGGTAAAATTTGAGGTCATGGGCTTTATTGGAATAAGGGCTTGTGTGAGGTGGAGTTGAACATGAGCTTGATTTTGGTAAAGCTCATGGTGGAGAGTTTTATTCAACACATAAATGTTGAGCTCAAAATTATTAATTTTCTTGTGATACTAAGTAGGTATGGAGAACAAATTGATGCACAAATTTCAAAAAACCAAATTCCCATGCTGATGGGCATTTCATTGTTCAAAACATTTCATGCATTTTTATATTCTTCAATGTGCTCTTTAAATCCAAGGAAGTATTTTAGTTTTTTATAATGCTTTTGTATCGATGGGAAAGTTGTTTCAAGTTCTACCAAACATATTTCAGCAAAAAAAAATTCGGCAAATGTTTTATGTTTAGTATAATATTTGTAAAATTAGAATCAAAATCAACAACCTCCTCCACAACCACCCACCCACCCTCACAACTTCCACTACAACCTCCTCCATTGCAATTACTTCCACAATTCGGACTATCACTTTTGTTATCAAGATCATTGGTTTATTGTTATCACCATTATCATTCCCATTCTTGCTTTCTTAATGCAAGCCACCTCCACCACTCTTATGTCTTCTATAGACATTTAAGTCTCTTAGGGAAACATTAGTGACAAGACCTACTAAACTAGCCATCAATGTCGAAACCACAAGGTTGGGAGTCTAAACTTTGTTGACAATCCATATGTGACTAGACAAAAAGTCATTTAGATTTTTCGCTCGTGTCAACACGATTTCATTTTAGGGTTTTGGTTTTTGTTTTGAGTGGCCATCAATTTTCTTTGTGCAAATGGCGGATTTTATGTTGTCACTGTTTGTTAATGGTTGTAATGACAGTTTCAAAGAGACTTGTGAATTTGGGTAGGAAATTTTGTTTGTTTATGCATTATGTGAAACATTTTGACAACAAGCAATGGGTGGCCAAGGACACTACAAACATTCAATGGAAAGGAGGAGAGGATGTTGCATGATGATATAAGAGGAGGAGTTCAAGGGCAAAGAAGGGAGGTCTGTTAGTTTTGTTGAAGTTGTTGTAGAATGTGTAGAATGGGGAGTTTGCAAAGATTGGTAGTTGTTGTTTTGGTTTCCACTACACTAGTGATTACACCATGATAGGTTTTGTGTTCTTGTTAGTATTAGGCTTTATAAAGGGTCAATGTTGAGGGTTGATGATGCATAAAAGGAGGTATGAATTATAGAAATATGAGCATGTAGAAAGATACATCTGCATGGTATCTTAGTGGAACTTTTCCTCAAACCCAATGAGTAGCGCATATGTATGAATGAGAGCCAAAAACCTTAGTGGGGTATCCTTGGGTTGGGCAAAATGTGAGTAAGAAAAGAACAAAATGGGAGAATTTATAGAAGATTATCCATAAACCTTTTTCTGCACAAAATTTTGTTTTTTTTAAATGGTTGCAAGTTAACTTGGCATACATTGCTCATCCTTGATTCGTACCTAGAATATCGCAACCCTACTTTGAAAAAGTGTGAGGATGAAACTCACACTCCCAAAATGGAGACTTGGGAGTCCTCTGGGAGTCCCAAAATTTCAGAGTTCGATTGCAAAGGCCAAAACACCTTGCATTGGGGCGTTCTTTATATCATTGGAAAGCTAGCAAAATGTAGATGTCGAAAATGGCTTTGCATGGGTCGTTTGGACATCTATAGCATAAGTTATGGCAAAAAGAAGGGATGGGAGTCAAACTGGTAGTTTGACTCGCGACCATTAAAAGTCGAGAATTGACCCGGACCCGGTGCATGTAGGTGGAGTGCGACACACTGTTGGAAAGCTTTCGAGAAGAGCTATAAGTTTGCTTTAGACCTCATCTCAATCGAAGGTGTGAGCAAATAGTTATGACCTCACAAAGTTTTGGGAGTCCAAACCGGGACAGTTCCAGGACTCCCCCTTGGGAGTCTTGGGACAAAAAGCTATTCGGATGTGGGTGCGACGGAGAGGCACAGAGTATACTATATGGGGGAAGGTGGTGGTTTCCCCTGAGTTCGGGCCATGGTGAGTCAAGTGAGTTTAAAGTTGCCCGTGACTTGTCTTAGCACCAAAGGTGCTCCTGAAAGTGAATTAACCAACTTGTTGGTTGGTTTGATGTAGGTTCAAGTAAGTGAATAGCTTATCACTTTTCCTAATCTCATCCCGAAGCTTCAACATGCCCCTCTACCCCTTCTAGTGCAGAGAGCTGGGAGCGTGCCCCAAGTTCCTCACAATTCCATTGTGTGAGTAACTTAGACCCGTTTCGGGTCTAACTAGGGACTTGGGAATGCGTCATAGAAGTCAACTTGTTTCTAAGATTAAACCAAGTGTTTTTTTGCATTATCTTATATGGTATAGGGATGGTTAGTAGTTCACAATAGACCAATTAAACACTGAGAGCTCAAACTTCAAGCTAGACCCCATTAGCTCATGCACTCACAATGTCTGGATTTGTTTTCGGCAATAGCTTGAAGGCAGCTTGAAGGCTACCACTACAATAATCTAGAAGAGACTAATACGTATGTGCCATCTAGAGATTCACATGGGTATGGAACATCATGTTATGATAAAATAGTAACACAAAAGGGTTGTAATAGTGCCGGATTGGCAGGATGTAAACTATAGGAATTGTTTCATAAAATTTGAATGTTTACTGTAAGCAATTTGTAATAAGGAGATTTTCTTGCTATTCCTTTCATTTTTGGTTACACATAGTCCATACTAGTGTTGGGTGGATATTCTAAAAATTAGACTCGAATATCACCTTGGATATCATTTTTGAAATTTTTTGAATATGAAAAAAATGATATTTAAAATGATATCCTGATCCTTGAATCTCAAAAATATGAGATTCAATTAATTCATATTTGAAATGAATTAAATAAAAATTGAAATGGTGAACAAGATATCAAATTCCTGCCCAGATCTGGATATCATAACTTTGAAGGGGTAGAAGCTAGGACATTAGTTTGAGAAAAGTAAATGAAAACATGAATTTGGAGAGCTAAGGCTTCAATTTTGAGGGGAACTTCAAATTTGATGGAAAAATATTTTAAAATTTCATTCACTAGTGCTTGATGTAACAAAGCTCATGCAGTTCCAAAACATGTTCTGATTGGTTGGATGAACCTTCCAGAATCAACCCCCAAAAATATTTTTCTGCTCCACAATAATCAATACTTAGAGCACCCTCACCGGTGCTCGCTATGTGAACCTGGCAAAATATTTCTCACGTCCAAGTTTAGTTATTTACTTTTTTGCGACCCCACCCATAAAACTGAAATGAGGACTGCATATAGGTGTGAACTACTAATAGCAAACCACATGGACCAATCATTATGATTGGGCAATCAAAAACAGGGAGCAGCAGTCAGATCATATTTATTACACTCTTCTCTAGCAGGTGCACAGCTTTGCTGCGATTTTTACCAGCCTCAGCAAAAGCACACCGGCAAAGGTTGCCTTTTCTTGATCCAATTTTAATGTGGAGGGGGTCACATACTGAGCATCCGGTGGGGATGCTCTTACACAGTGATCTACCCACATGAGTCTGCAAATTACGTAAACCCAAATGATCCTACTGTCTGCAAGAAATTTAAGATCCTAAGGTCCAAGCAAAACCTTACATTCTACCTGTGTTTTTGTTGTACACATCTCTTCTACTAGACTGATCTTCAATTGCTATCTGTGTAGCAATCCGTTACAAAATCTCTTTTGAACGACCCTCTTTTGCAGTCTGGAATCTTTTTTTTGAGCAATTCAGTTCAATAGTTTGCCTGGGGTCATTTTTGGATTTAGATCAACCGTTGCTATGATTCTGGATTTAGCGTGATGGGTCTGATCATGATGATACTGCAACTATAGAGAGGCAAGTTCTATAGAACTTAGAGCTCCACACTGAGATCAGCTGGACTAGTTTCAGCAAGAGTTGCAATAAAATTACTGCACCTAACTAGCTAGTTATAAGTTGAATTCCACCAGGCCAATCTGCAGGGAGACAATCCTTGACATAGGGTACAATCTCTAGGATAGACTTGTCGTGCAACTCAGGATCAAATGGGCAAGACAAGATTGTCTCTGGCACATGGTAACAACCGTCTGTTGTTTGTCCTTCTGTGCAAGGGGGGTATGGTCCTTCGAAGAATTCCATTCCCATGAACCATGGTCTTAGTGCTCCGTATCCTTGAGCAACAATCCCAAATGTTGACATAGGAGTAATAATGACATCGTCTGATAAGCTCAAGAGAATAATCTCTGTAAGTGCCTGTACGTCTTCCTCTACGCTGTACCCTTGGTCGTGTCTGTTGCTCAACTGCACAACAGTGACGTTCTCGCCATTTGCTGGTGGGTTCTGCAAGTAGTCTGAGCTCAGAGATTTCTCGAAACTGTCGTACAGAGAAGCAATGAACACAGTGGTGCGACGTACGGCTGAAGAGTTGATGGATTGAGCTGTAATATGGGAGTTTGATTCTGTCGACGGGTTAGAGGATTGCAACCTTCTACTTATATTCCGGCCAGTCGAGTCTGCGTGATGAGGTAGCATGCCGTTCTGCAGAGCACATTTTTTTATGCGCGACTCTAGTACAATATGCATCAAGTCGAACTGTTCTTGGCCGCCCAAATAACGAATCTGAACACCAAGGCGCCTATCTGCACGATCTGGCTGCATCGCCTGGACCTTTTCGACTTGCAGCCATACAGGGTCTCCAGGTAGCAGCAAGGTCCTCAACAGGTGGGTGAGAACCAGCCGAGTAGGAAAGAGAGCCTCTAAAGTGACACGGAAGATCGGAATCCCGAAGAGCTTGGGAACGAAGTATTGATTGCCGACGAGATTAACCCATGTCACGTTACGCATGAAGATCTGCTCAGTGGGACAAAAGAATCTATTATCAGGTTGAAACCAGAGTTGGTTGTCTGTGACATCTGCGGCATAAGGAATATTGGCTCCATTCTGTGTCGCGCTATCGTCATGAGAGTCCATGGAGGAATGCAAACCAGAAAGCAACTGCTCCATAGATGCCCAGAATGGTGACGGCTTCGGAAGACCAATGGCTTGCTGATCGACCTTCCAAGAAGAGCCCTCGAAAGGCTCGCACATGATGTCAGTCACCAAAATATTCGAAGAAGGCACAAGCAAGACACGTTGCGTCAGAACCGCGTAAAGGAAACATGACACAGTGATGAGGATCTTGTTGCCTAGTCCTGATGGATTATAAGCATCACAAACCATAAAATGGCAACCACTGGTCGTATCTCTGGCGTTGAAGTATTGGGACATGTCCTGAACCTTCCGGGTACATGTCCGGTGAAGAATCTGGTACTCCCGGAAGACGGCGTCCCATCCAGGATTGGCCTCCACATCTTTAGCGTATTTCCTAGCAGCATACCTCAACGAAAGCTTCTCTCGACTCATGCAAGGATTCTTCTCATCCCAGTCCTTCTTCCCGTCTTCGTCAAGAGGCTGAACAGCTGCACCTCCATTAGCTCGCAATGCAGCTAGTCTAATATCGCGGATCAGACCTTCAACAGCAGGAGGCAATACAATCCGTTTATAATTAGTAGCACTCTGTGCATCATGACCACCATGAATCACACGAGTTCCAGCTGATACTTGATCAACAAGAGATGCAGCGACTGAATCATGACGATCTAAGGGAATTGCATGTGGAAATTGATCCAAGTTAGTAGCAGCAGCTGCAAGCTGTTTTGAATCTAGCAAGGGCTGATGAATGTCGTCAATTTGTTGACCCGAAGAAGCTGATACTCCAACCGGTGAAACAACAGCAACAGCAGCAGCAGCAAGGGAATCTGGAGCAACCGACGCATGCTCCAAGACCCTTCTCACGTTACGCGGGGAGGTGAACTCCACCAAGAACACATTAAGGCAGATAAGGAGCATGGAGCAAAGTAAAGCCGTGCCCAGTTGGTTGTGACTACGCAGTACTGCCGAAACACCCATGCTACCATTTCACGGTCCAATGAATCCAGCTGCTTACTGGGGTGGTGCAGGGGTATGTCACAAGTCATGTGGATCCTCACTATCTTCCTGAACCCATTCAGTTTGTTGAAGTGAGCAGCTACCTTGTTAACAAATTCATGGCATGTCTTCTTCTTATGATGTTGAGTTGGGGAACCTTGTTTTTCATGGCATGTCTTATATGATGTTGGTTGATGTGAGTTTGTTACCTTATTATTCCTTTGCATGTCTTATATGATGTTGAAGTGGGTTATCTTATTATTCTTGGCATGTCTTTTTATACGATGTTGAAGTGGGATATCTTATTATTCCTTGCATGTCTTTTTATATGATGGTGAAGTGGGGTATAGTTCCTTACTAGGTATTTATTCATTGCACGTCTAGTTATATGATTCATTAAGTATCATGCATTTGTGTGGGTATTTGAGATATTAGTCAATGATTTTCAAGACTGTATAATTATTAGTGGGTATCCCAAAATAATTCTTGATTTGAATCAGCACTACCTTGTTTATGGGTATACAAAATAATTTTAATTTTCAGTGCTTTTTTTTTGTGGGTACAGTACTCAAATAATTTTAAATTTATTTTCAGCACTTTTATTTATTGCCATGTTCAACATGCCATGTTTTATGAACTTGCAACTTGCATACATGTCATACTGAGTTTTCATACATGATGTTCAGTACTACTTTTTTTTTTTTCATTTTTTTTCCTGAAACCATTTTTAAACTATAAGGGAGTGTTTTTCTTTTGGGGCAAATTTTTGCAACTTGGCTAAAGAGAAAGGCAGCTGCCAAAGGTACAAAGCGTTTTTCTTGGGAAAATTGGGTGCAAGTAGTCACATTATGAGAGACCAAAAAAAACTAAGCTCGCCACATTTAGATGTCAACAGAGGTCGCCATATCAAATCTTTATTCTCAATAAATTAGACTGTCTTGCCTCACATCTAGCCACATTTGTGAATGGTCACCAGTTCACATACTTGACAAAATTGGAAAGCAAAAACCCTAATAATGACATTCTTCAGATCATTTTTAATTAAGGACAATTTTCAAACCAATAGTCCTTATTAAAAATGGTTTTTCAAATTTGAAATTTTGAAAATGTTTTCAGATCATGGCTCTACAAGACTTGCCACTTGGATGATTCACATCTAAGATCCTAAAGGGGTCTATGTACATGTAACCATTGAATGTTGTTTGTGGAGAAGAGAAACTAGGGAAGCGTTAATTCCGCGATACCTTTAGTAACGCAAGTTCGTTAGTCAATTCTAGCAATATTGTTAAGCCATGATTGCTAGAAGTCAAATAACACCACTTTCCAAATTGCTTGGAGGCTAAAGGTTTGCTACACCTTTGGGCGCTAAATGTTGCTTGGATGCCTTCCAGGCTCAGAATTTGTTTTTTGCAATGAGTCTCTTTGATTGGCTCATTGTAAAAAAGTCAAATTTTTTTGGACTCTCCTCAAAATAAATGAAGTCATTCCAAACATTTAATCACATAAGTCCCAATATATTTGGCCACCAATATAGGTTCCAAGAATACCACATTGGGCAAAGCATATGGAACAAAGTGATGTGCTACCGGGAACATGTTGGGGGAACAAATTGAAAATTTGAGAAATTTGATGGGACCTCAATGAGAACTTAATGAGAATACATTGGGAACTTGGTGTGAACTTAAAAGTTCAAAAAACCCAACACACACCTTGCCCCCTAACCTCCCCAAAACCTTAAAGAAAAACTTGGTCTCTTGGGCGAATGTTGCACTTCCTCATTGGCCCAGCATTTCTATTCCCAACTTTGTTTATCACCAATTTCGATCTCAGCTAATGGCAGGGTCATGAATTGCACAGTGCAGGCAAAATTTACTGCTAGAATTTGTTTTGCAGCTCTCTGTTGCGTTCCCTATACTGGTCTCTACTTCTTGTGCCTTGTCCCCTATTGTTCCCTATTGGGCTTTTTTTGCCATCCTTGCATCTATCGCAGTAGGGTTTGCAGTTAAATAGGCTTTTTACTCTTAGCTAGTTGTGCAGGTGTGTTGAAAGTGCTGGTTCCTTTTTGGTGATGGGCCTCTTTGATTGGCCCTAAACTAAAAATGTACTCACATTATCAACCCTCCCAAAACACAAAACTATGTGGTTTAGTTATATAGTTTAAAGGGTAAAAATTTGAGCAAAAGATATGGGATAAAATGTGGTGCTACTGCGAACATATAGGAAATTGAGCACATCAGGAGCATGATTGGGAACTTTTGGGAACATGGTGGGATAAGGTAAAAGTGGTGGAGCATCATGTTAACTTATTTGGTGTTCATCCAGAACCTATTCATAACAGCCTTCCAAGTTCCAATGCACATTTCCCTGGTTGCCTTTCCATTTTGTTCCTAAAAGTAGAGGGGGTAGTCTACTGGTCCACAGCAAATAAGATGCCAAGGAAGGTACCGAAAAGAGAACAAGCTAAATGTGATCTCGAACAAGGCATCACAAACACATGGGCCCTGCCAATAGATAAGATGTTGTACATCTACCTACTCTGTCCACACTCTGAACACCAAAACAATCCCTTCCAATCTAAACAGTCTAAACACTTTCATCAAAGAAACCGGTTCTTGTAATGTGACATTGGTTCTAATAAGGTAGAACTTCCAAAAGTTGGATCCAATGCGATAGTCCCTGTCCCTGTGGGGGCACGGCCCAATAAAAGGTGTTGTTGACGATTGGAAAATAACTCACCGATCTTGGCTAGCCTGTATTTTATTCTCTTGATTGACCAATGAACGAGTAGAGAAAGACCACGCAATTAATCAATTCAGCATGTGGAGAAAGCTTTAACAGCCAGAACTTGTATTTAAGAGGACTAGATGCCAGGTCCGGCTCCAGGTCGGCTTGTTATGGTAAGGTAAACACACTCTTCACCGAACACAGGCTGGTGGGAAAATACGTGAATATTTAGCCAAATACTTCTCAACATGAGTAATGTGATGTATGATAGACGCCTTAGCAGAGACATTTGTGTTCAACCTTTTTCACACTTTTAACCTTCGACTTTGTAATTGTATTTGGTCACCAGTGTACTAATTGACATTTCACAAAAATGAATGTACAGTAATTTACATAAGGTGTTTAGTGATAGGGAGGATAATGGCACACATATGCATGAAAACATGGGCATATATTATTGCATCAAATTCAAGTGTTTGGTAAAAGGTGTGTTTTGGAACATTGTTGATGTTTGGTGATGAGTTTATACCAATGTTGGCTAGGTATCATAATTTTATGATACTTGTTGGACCCAATTTTTGTAAAATAACCTACAAAAGGTTTTAGTTTTCATTTTTAAAAAAAATATAAAATGGCCCTATTATATTAATCTATATTATAAAGATATTCATGAATATTTCAATATAGATAATAAATTTTTTAATTATTTTTTAAAAATGTACAACATGGTGAAAACATGATAAAATATATGAAAAAAATAATTATTTCCAAAGCAATCAAAAAATTGTTTAGATTTTGACACAAGTAGCAAAAAGTAAATTGAAAAAAATTTAAAATATCATAATAAAAGCATGGTTTTTTTTTTGAGTTTATAACGACATGATTACAAAATTTGAGAAATTTTGGCACGATATAAATAAATAAAAATTTTGAAAATGACAAGTCAAATTGAATTTAAAATTATTTTTTCATTAAAAGTTTGATGTATTCTACTATAATATTTAAACATTGAGAATTTATAAACACATTTTAAAGCTACATCATGTTGAAAATAGAAAATAAATTCACTGATTCATCTATTTTCAACTACTTGCACAAGTTTGGACAACCAAAAAAAGTAGGAAAAACATATAGTTATTTTTTTGAAATCTACTTGAAGACATATTAGATATGTGATTAATTAAGATCACTGTGATAAAATTAAAAATTATCCCCATGTTGATAATTAAATTAAAATATTTTTACTTTCAATACATTAAAACTTGTTCATGGCTACTTGTTTTTTTGGGTGACAAGGATCAAAAAATGTTTATTTTACCATGATTTCACCCAATATTACATAACATTGATTTTATAAAAATAATAGTTGTAAGGCCAAAAAACTAAAATTAATACCCAAAATCAAATGTACCATATTTTTGAAACAATTATACTATATATACTATAATATTAAATTCAAAAGTGTCCCCAAGGGGATATCATAGTGTGCTTTCACCCAATATCATAATCATATTTGAATTTCTTTTTGCTACTGGGCCAACATATTTGGTACAATCCAATGCACACAAAAAACCATATTTTGGGACAAAGGGATTGGTTAAAGGTGTGATCTAGGACAAATCCACCAATATTACAATTCAAATTAGAGGAGTTCAAGTGTTTGGTGATGAAAAGAGAACTATACATTGAAAGGATGTAACAAGATATAAAAAATGTCCTAAACACTTGCAATGCACTAATCTTAAACTTTAATCACAAGTTTTATCCTCAAATCATATTCATAGCTTGAGAAATTAAACCTAAGTACCAAAGGACACATTGTTGCATTGGGATCTTATAACCCAAAATTGTTGAGGAATCTAATGATTAGCAAGGAGATCCTTTCAAATTAAGCATTGCTCACCAAAACAAAGACATCACAACTTTGGAAAATGAAAAGCAAGCTCATTCCAAAAGTCAAGCACCTCGTTCACTCTTTTCAAGCTACTACTCAAAGCATGTTTAACCTACCCATAAATATAAAGGATGGGCTCCAATTGTTCATATGGATCTGAGATTTTATTTCATCATGGTAAATTCCTAAAGTAGAAAAGGAAAGCATACATGTGAAAGTAAAGGATTACTTTGATAAGTTCAAACTTAAGTTATGAAACAAAGTTTACTTAAGAAAAGTAAGTTTTGTTTACTATCATTGGATCAAAAAACTTATAGTTATGTCACAAGCTAGAAAGAGTGCAAGCAAAATGCTAAATCACAGATTCTAGCATGCTACATAACTTATAGATTCTAGAAGAAGCTAGAGAAACACACCTAAAACTTGCACCTGAATAACAAATGAAAATTTTAATTGGAAATGCTTTGCAAATTTTTAAAATATCATTTTGTTTAATGTATAATTTCCTTTAATTGAAATTTCAATCAAAATGGACACCAAACGCATTTGAACTTAGTAAAAAAAAAGACTAATCAATTATGATATAAATTTGTTACCAACATATTGATTGAAAATTATCAGGTCCATTTTGACTGACATACTAGTTTAGGTGGCAATATTTGTCTTACAAAAAATTATTATTACATTAAAAAAATATATGCCCAAATTATCAACAAGATGCTTATTAATTTGAATTCTGTAAATTGAAAAGATTAGGACCTTTAATGTCACAATGTAAGGTCATAATGAAATTAATTTCATATATGTAGGTAGGGAATACAGGTGGTAGGTATTGAGGGGGAATATTCCCAATGATGAGCTTCGTGTTGTGTGCCTGTGCTTGTGTGCTTCTGTATGTGTCTCGCTATATTGACCGAATTCAGGCTTCAGCTGACGATTATTCAGAGCTGGATTCAAGTTTGCCAATTTAGAGCTGGACGTTAGCACCCATTTAATGTTGGGTGGGTGCTCGTGTTCAATGAAGAAGCTCTCTATTTAAATGGATATGGATGCAGCTCCAAATTACATAATACCTCCAGTGAGAACTTCCCAGGTCTCTCATTTCAAAACTGGTTACAAATGCTCAGATTCCAAAGGATGATTTTACATGTGCAAATTATGTTTTTCGGACATTCTTTTTCTCACAAATCAATGAGTGTTTAATGTTACAACCATGACATGCTTTAACTTTCTTTGGGACAAAACTTCACCAACTTCGCAATACAAGCAGTTACAGGATGACACACCCATTATGAGTCTACAATTACGTAAACCCAAATGATCCTACTAACTGTAAGAAATTTAAGATCCTGAGGAAGCAAACCCCTGTTCTACTTGTCTTTCTGCTGTACCCCTCTTTAAGACTGATCTTCAATTGCGATCTGCCTCGCAATCCGTTACTAGAACTCTTTTAAATCATCCTTTTTTGCAGTCTGGACTCTGACTCTTTCTTTCGGATCGATTAAGTACAATTTACTGAGTGATTTCTGGATTTAGATCAAATATCGTTGCTATGATTCTGGATTGAATGATTATGGTGGGTCTGATCATGATGGTACTGCAGTTATAGAGCCAGAGCTCCACGCTGAGATCAGCTGAGCACTCTAGTTTCAGCAAGAGTTGCAATTAAATTACTGTACCTAACTAGCTAGTTATGAGTTGAATTCCACCAGGCCAATCTGCAGGGAGACAATCCTTGACATAGGGTACAATCTCTAGGATAGACTTGTCGTGCAACTCAGGATCATATGGACAATACAAATACTTCTCTGGGATGTGGTAACAACCGTCTGCTGTTTGTCCTTCTGTGCAAGGGGGCTCCGGTCCTTCGAAGAATTCCATTTCCATGAACCATGGTCTTAGTGCTCCGTATCCGTGAGCAACAATCCCAAATGTTGACTTAGGAGTGATGATGACATCGTCCGATAAGCTCAAGAGAATAATCTCCGTAAGTGCTTGTACGTCTTCCTCTACGCTGTACCCTTGGTCGTGTCTGTTGCTCAACTGCACAACAGTGACGTTCTCGCCATTCGCTGGTGGGTTCTGCAAGTAGTCTGAGCTCAGAGATTTCTCGAAACTGTCGTATAGAGAAGCAATGAACACAGTGGTGCCACGAACAGCTGAAGAGTTGATTGATTGAGCTGTAATATGGGACCTTGAACTAGAGGATTGCAACCTTCTGCCATTCCCAACAGCCAAGTCCGCGTGATGAGGTAGCATGCCGTTCTGCAAAGCACATTTTTTTATGCGCGACTCTACTGCAATGTGCATCGAGTCGAACTGTTCTTGGAAGCCCAAATAACGAATCTGAACACCAAGGCGCCTGTCTGCACGATCTGGTTGCATCGCCTGGACCTTTTCGACTTGCCGCCATACAGGGTCTCCCGGTAGAAGCAAACGCCTCAACAGGTGGGTGAGAACCAGCCGAGTAGGAAAGAGAGCCTCTAATGTGGCGCGGAAGCTCGGAACTCCGAAGAGCTTAGGAACAAAATATTGATTTCCCACGAGATTAACCCATGTCACATTACGTAGGAAGATCTGCTCGGCGGAACAAAAGAATCTATTATCAGGTTGAAACCCGTAATGGTTGTCTCTGACATCAGCGGCGTAAACAATCATGGCTTCCTTCTGTTTCGCGCTATCGTGAGCGGCCATGGACGAATCCAAAACAGCAAGGAAGTGTTGCATAGAGGCCCAGAGTGGTGGCGACATCGGAAGACCAATGGTGTGCTGATCCACCTTCCAAGAAGAGCCCTCGAAAGGCTCGCACATGACGCCTGTCACCAGAATATTCGAAGAAGGTACAAGCAAGACACGTTGCGTCAAAACAGCGTAAAGAAAACAGGACACAGTGATGAGGACCTTGTTGCCTAGTCCTGATGGATTATAAGCATCACAAACCATAAAATGGCAACCGCTGCTCGTATCTCTGGTGTTGAAGTATTGGGAGACGTTCTTAACCTTCCTAGTACATATCCGGTGAAGAATCTGGTACTCCCGAAAGACGGCGTCCCATCCAGGATTGGCCTCCACATCTTTAGCGTATTTCCTAGCAGCGTACCTCAACGAAAGCTTCTCTCGACTCATGCAAGGATTCTTCTCATTCCAGTCCTTCTTCCCATCTTCATCAAGAGGCTCAACGGGTTCACCTCCATTAGCTAGCAATGCAGCTAGTCTAATATCGCGGATCAGACCTTCAACAGCAGCGGGCAATGTTGTATTCCTATTATGATTAACAGAATCATCAACAGCATTAACATGAGTTCCAGCAGCTGGTTGGTCAAAAAGAGATGCAGCGGCTAAGTCATGATCTAATGGAGCTACAGCTGGTTGATCTAAGGGAAGTGCATCTGGAAATTGATTAAAGTTAGGAGCAGCAGCTGCACGCTGTTTTGAATCTAGCAAGGGATGATGAAATTTTCCAATTTGTTGATCTGAAGAAGCTGATACTACAACTGGTGAAGCAACAGCAGGAGCAGCAGCAGCAGCATGCTCCAGGATTCTTTTGATGTTAAGCGCAGGGTTGAACTCCATCAAGGATCCTAGATAAAAGCAAATAAGGATCAGGGAGGAAAAGAAAGCCACGCCCAGTTCCTTGTGATCACGCACTACTGGTGGCACACCCATGCTTGCAAATCACATGTCCCGGTTCAGATACCTTGGCTACTATTTCCCGCTCCAAACAAAACAAATCCAGCTGCTTGTGGGAGTGCAGGGTTTTGTTTTTGTTTGTGTTAGAGGGGCCAAAGTCTCATATGTTCATATTCTCTCTTTCAACTCAGTCATTCATTGAAGCTGCTTACTTGATTGGCTGTGGCCATAGGGGAAGAGAAAGACTACACATTGGTGTAAGATTTGGGCATGAATGTTTTTTGGCTTGAACTTCACCACCCAATGTAGGTATTCGTGTTCAACATCTGAAGTACTACTATATGTGCATATGATGCATGAATGGGCATTTCAGACTTTTTTTTGTTCATAACATGCCATGTCTTATGAATCTGTAACTGCATGTGCATGTCATGGTGGGTTTTCGAGCATGATTTCCAGCACTACTTTTCCGTTTTCAGAACACTATATTTAATGAATATGGACATTCTTCAACCCATTTTAGTAAGGGGCATTTACACTAGTTTTCTTTTGCAAACCATTATAACAAGGACCATTAAATTCAGATCATGGCTCAAGAAGGCTTGATACTTGAATACTGGTCACCTATATAAACAGGTCTGTATATTAAATTCACTTACTATTATGTTGTTTTGGGAGAAGGCAAAATGGAGAAGCAATTATTTCAGTTTTTTTGCCACAACTTGGAAAACCCAATTACAAGCATGTCACTTTTCACAAATTTTCCTTTCTGTTCAACTTCTAGCCACATGACCAAAAATTAGAATTTATTTTTTGCAGTCATCCTGCCAGTAAGCATTTGTATTCATCCACTTCACAAGGTGATGCGAATTTTCATCATTTTTAATGGATTACAAATGTAGTCAACGTCAAGGTTCTCTACTTTGTATTCATGGACGACTTCACTATAAATAAATAAATAAATAAAATTTGCAATTAATTTTTGAACTGAAAAACTATCATTTATAATTGAAAACTAATTACAATGGCATTTTTTAAATTGTAAAAATAAGTTACAAATGACAATTTTTTTCTAGTTTCTAGTCAAGTTTTCTAGTTGATTCTACTATTATTGAAGGAAATGTGAACTGTTATGTTGAGATCCCCCAAACCAATTCCAAACTAGATTCACAAAACTGAAATTGTCCTAGTTATTAGCTCTATACAACCTATAAAAAGTGATCACCTATATCAACTACACACCTAAACACCTCACCCCAAGTCCTCAATTTGTTCCCCAACATGTTCCCATTACCTCCCCACTTTATCAAATACCATTTGCCCCAAGTTCTACTTCAGTAACATATATAACTAGCAAATTACAACATATATATTAGGGGATTGCCCAGAGCTTGACTAATTTTTTTGGTGATGGGCCAATCAAAGCTGCCCATCTCAAATGAAAAAGAGTTGACGTTTGAGGGTCCCCACAATCAATTCATACGAGTTACAATATTTAGTTATGTACTTTAATGCTCATGGGTTGAAAAAATCCTAATTTGTCGTTGGGCCCAACATTGTACATTTTTCTATTGAACAGACAGAATCAAATGTACAATGAATTGACTTTGCATATATTTAGGCATTGCTAAATAACTTTATATGAATTTGCATGTTTTTATCAAAACCATGCTTCTATATGTAGAATACATTTGTGTTTTGAACTTTTTGCAAGATATATGTTGCATAGAAGTAACAATTTTAAGTCAAAACATTAACAGCCACATGTTAAAAAGTTAGGTTTGAATTTCATTTAATGTCAAACAAATTTGAGCATCCTTGGAATCTCTTTTTTAATCCATGTGTACAATGACACAAATAATTTTTAAAAATTTCAAATATCCTTTTTGACATTGAAATTGATGGCAAGAAAACATAACATCAAAGAAAATTCAATTCTAAGATTGCTCATGGGCAATGACAAGAATAATTTGTCCATTGATGAAAATAGAATGTCACAAAAGGGTGTGAAAATCAAGAGAACACTTCTAAATGCTGTAAACAAGGTTTGTGAATTTCACCAAATTGGTAATCAAATCCAAGATTGCTTTCCTCCTCATGATTTGCACTTTGCTTATTATACTGGTTTTCCCATCATCCAATAAAACTTAGGTGGTTGCATCTAGTTAAAGGAAATTGTACTTAATTTCATCAGTAATATAAGCGTAATTAGCTTTAACTGATGAAATTGATCACCATTCTGACAATTTTGGCACAAAGATACAGTGATGGCAAGTTCAATATGAAGCATGATGGCACAGAAGTTGCACTACAACTACATCCATCCTGTGTATGGCCCAGAGCAATAGAAAACCCCAATCAATGTATTCACCAACTCTACTGAGAATGATGACAGAATCAATATTTTGTGGACTTTGGAATTGTGCCAATTATGAACTGGTCATCTCTGCCATTGTAATGTCCTACAACCAACATCCTTTCAAGACATAACAAAGGTGAATTTACTACCTTACCCACAAGGTGTAAGGTACCAGGGCAATACATACAACAGATTTGTGCTCATATGTCGACTAGATCAAAGGAGGTTTTGGTGTTGACCCTAGTTTTATGCACAATAATGTAAGACCCAAGCTGCTTACCCCAAACATGCACACTGCTAGTCCACCAAACCCAGCCACCTGCCAGACCACACACAACCAGCACGATAGACACCATACAGACCTGTGAGAATTTTGAGTGTATTCAAGGTAGCACATGAAACATTGTAATGTTACCACCTAAGAAAGCAGCCTATCTTACAATTCAGTGCAGGCTTTTACATTTCATTCCCATGATTTTTCAAATTCTGGCAGCTCTTTACATGCAGTAATGCCCTCAGACAGGGGCATTACCCCTATTCAGCACCTGCCCTCAGCTGTTGCATCAGGCAGGCATCTTATTATGGTAATGCCCCCATCCTCCAGTCTTACCTACCACATAGAACTTTTGATGTCAATATGAATCAACTTCAAGATGGAGCATGTTGTACTACACACAATTGCTCCAGCTCTGGATATTCAAGTCAGTGTGAAGATTAACCCTATAGAGAATCCAAATTTGCAATAGCCAGCTAGAGCATGTACCCTTGTGCAAATGTTCAGTACTGCGGAGGAAAAATTCTGTTCTGATTGTTGTGAGCAAAAGTTTGGTCCATGTTCTCACTCTGCAATGAAATTGTGTAAGAAGGGTTGAGAATTACTGACCATGGTGAGTAAAAGCTGGTTCACATCAGCAGTGAGTCCCAGTGGCAAGTCATGGGCAGGGGGGTGCTGTTGAAGATGATTGTATGCTTTCTGTGTGACTTGGAAAGCAATAACTGTCCAGCCTCCTCCTACTACAGCCCCTACCATAGCCTGATATTCCACACCCATCATCAGCACATGAATTCTCAGTACCTATGCTTTTTCCATTTTCCTTTCAGGCTTCACAATTGGATCTTTGCCAAGCATCAGATCGTAAACCCTGTTACTGAAACCCTAAACGGTTTTTGAGGTCAGATAAGCTCGATTTCTAGGAGCTTGAAGCCGTAGAACCAAAAGCGTTGGAAGGTCGTGTGACTAGGTTATCAAGAGAATCGAAACCTGAAGAAGAGGAATAGGAAAACTACTCACCTGCAGAGGAGTGGGCTTTCTGAATCTACGCCTGTTAGGGCGAGGGTCAGACGAAGCCGGAGTGGTCTTCTCGGGTTCCAATTGGGAAGGAGCATAGGGTGAGCGGTTGAACTTTGGCCGTATTGGCTCCAATGGACCTTCCCTGAACTCGAAGTCCTCCATCGCTGCACGAGCGGCGGCCGACCATGATGACCCTGAATGAAGTCGCCTCCTCCTAAAGCCACTCTCCAAGCCCGAGCAGATTCCTGAACGCATCAAGATGGGAAGTCTGGCTGAGAGACAAGGCTTCAGGAGTGCCATCGAGTCGCTGGCCTGAACAACACGACAGTTAGCAGCGCACTGCAGCAGCACACTGTTGCCCTGGAACCTCGATAGTGCAAATTCTGCAAGGAACAATTGCTTGGTTTTCTTTTCTTTCAAACTCTCAGAATTAGGAATCGAAGAAAAGACTTAATTTCTCCAGAGAAGAGGCAAAGAGAGAAGCACACATCTTTTTTATTATGTAGCGGTGAGAGCAGTAATGAGATCCAAAACTTGGGTTTCTGTTTGCGGAAGGAATCGTAATGAGATTCTTTTGAGGAATGTGTTGTAGGACCAAAGGAATCCGCAAACAAATTTGCTGATAGCGCCATTCATTTCACGCGATTCTTTCCAGATCGTAAATCTGTGATGCATTTTGCTCGATCTAGAAGCACATAAAGAAAAGCACCGGCGACTCCAGAATCTGTGGAAGCTGGGAATGCCACAAATACCTACACACAAATACCTACACGCCTACACCAAACTCCAAGTAAAAACCCAAAAAATAAGATAACAAAACAAAAAGAGAAGTGCCAAGAGTCTTGTCAACCAGAAGCAGAAGTGGATGAAAATGTACAGAATTGGAGGCAAAATTAACTCGAACTGTCTAAAGGCTATTCAGGTGATGAACAAGCAGCTCATCAGGTAAGAGCATCTCCAAAAGGTGCTCAGGATTTGACCCTGCAAAAATATTTCTCACATCTAAGTTTAGTTGCCTATTTACTTTTTTCCAACCCCGGTCATAAAACTGAATCTGCGACTCCAAATAGGTGGGAGACTCATTAATGGCAAACCACCTGGACCAATCATTATGAATGGCCGAACAGAACCAGGGACCACTAGTCAAATCACAATTAATTACACTCTTCTCTGGCGAGTGTTAGCCTTTTTCTGTGCCTTTCACCAGCCTAAACAAACTATGCAACAATGCTCGTCCAAAACCATTTTGCTGAGCCGAACTGTAATGTTTTTAACTTTTGTTGGTTTGATATTACATTTGCAGGGTCACTGACCAGATGTGGTGCAAGCACTAAACAGGCGCAACAAATCAAATATGGTGTGGTCTTTGAGGACTCTGACGAGCGGGTTTCAGGATTCCAATACCCTGACCTGGAGCTCCTATCCCTGGTTAACTAAACCCACTTGTTCACCCAGCCCGACGACCTCACAGCCCAGTCCCGGGGCCAAAAGCTTTAACCCCATTCTTTTTTTTCAGCCTTACCTCACACCTTCCGCTGGGAACTCCCGCCTCCCCATGATTGTCACATCCAGCCTGTGAAAACAAGCCACTCCCTAGGCCCCGTCCCCCTCCCCTCACGGGAAAGGTAACCCCTACACTGCCCAGGGAACCCCCATTCTCCTCTCCCTACGGTGCTATATCCAATCCCAAAGGACATCATTATCCCCGACCGCAATGTCTCCCCAGGGAAACCCACCTTGTCCCTGCCAAGAGGTTTCATCAACTCCCTAGGGGAGACTCCCTTCCCATGGAACCAACCTTTTCATTGTCGAGAGGCTCCTTCCACTCCCAAGGGTAAACCAATCTTCCTTGGAAACCCCACCTTTTCCTCGTTGAGAGGTTCTTTCCGCTCCCTGGGGAATGTGCCTTCCTCCCACTGGGAAGTTAACTCAGCTCCTCGGGGGAGACACTCCCTACTTAATTGCACAAGAGCCCACCCAAATTTATGGCCACCTCCTTCGGGGAAAAGCATTAACATATTTTGAAGCATAAGTTATTTTAGTAGGCATTGTTTCCATGGATGAAGTGGAAATATTCGGACCGTTTAGATCAATCAAAAAAAATTCATCCCAAATGTTTGCATTTTATTCAATCTCTACCATGGATGTATTCTTTGCAAACCTCCCCCAAGACGAATCCATCAATAGGTTTCATAAGAATTGAAATCATATTGGTGGCGCAATATTGTCATTATTATGAGCGTTTCGAATTTTGGTGACACCATCAAATTGCCTTCTCCATGATTGCAGTCAATTGAGAATGTTTAATTGATCACAATTTAATCTTGTTATAGTTTTTGCATAGAACAAATCTTACAAATTTCTTTTCTTTGTATCCTACATTCTTGCGATATGTGCATAGTCTTACCTTTTGTGCATTCTACATTCTATGTGTGGCTCAAACAATGGTGAATTACAAACTTCCACCAGCATGTCTCCCTAGGACATCTGCTGGTTCAATTAATGCGATGAAAGGAAATTTTTCTTATTTGCACTTTGACTTCAACAACCTCCAAAAGGTAGTTTCAGCTGGTGCAATCTTTGATGGGTTAACAAAAAGACAAATGGTCATGGTTTCTACAAGGTTTGTGTGTTTGTAGTCATTTCGTGGTCCAAAATACCTGATTTTTAAAATGGCGAATGTGAGCAAGCAACCTAGTGAAAAACTTTGTGCAAAAGAGATGTACGTTAGTTCCATCTAGTTCATTCAAATTACCTCGAATCAATAGTTACCTTACCATGTTGACATATCATTGTGCGTTTGGACCTGAGGATGAGAGGTTGGACAATTCTATTATAAACAAGGTGCAAGGCAACGAAGGACTTGGGTAGTTAGGCTTTAATAAAATGAAACCATTTCACAATGACTCCATCAAAACAAGATGTCAATGTGGGTTTAGACCACAGCTACGTCGCACGTCGCATTCAAGGGCACGCATTTGGACAAAGCAATAAAAGACTCGATTATGGTGTCACGACCCTAACCTTGGGCTCGTGACCAAGGCAAGAACATGGAAAGGTAAAGGGCGAAAGTGCAACCTAAGAGTCACATTCACACTTTCAAGAGTGTGAAAAAATGTGAAGGAATGAACTCACACACTCCCAAGTGGACTCCAAATTTACGAGTTAGAGTCCCTATTAAGTCCCAAATCTTTAAAAAACAATTTGAAAGGTCAAAAATCATTAGATTGAAAATTTCTTTATACTATTAGAAAGCGCTTAAAACTTAAATGTCTAAAATGGGTTTGCATGATCCATTTGAGGGCCTACAACACAAGTTATGGTCAAAAGAAAGGTTGGGAATAAGAGTGTCAAATTGACTCTTGCCAGTAAAAGTTGGGAATCGCCTTAAATTTACATGCCTACAAATGGTGTGCCATATATCGTTGGAAAGTTATCAACGAAGGCTACAACTTTGCTTTGCATGTCACCTTAATCGAAGGTTTACACAAGAAGGTACGAGCATCCAAAGTGGCAAGAATCCAAATTTCGAGAATTTATAGACTCCCAACTTGGAAGTCCTAAAAAAAATGACATTTGGGTGCAACCCTCGTGGCTAGTCACAAAAAATACTGTAAGGGGGAAGGTGGTAGCTTCCCCTAAGCTCGAGCCATGGTGAATCTTGTGAATCCATGTACGCTCGTAACTTATCCATGCACCAAAAATGCTCCAACTATGCACTAACCAACTTGTTATTTGGTTTTATAGATCCATATGAATAATTAATCCACTTGCCATTCATCCTAATCCTCGTTCCGAAACTCCAACACGCCCCTTTTACCCCCAAAGTGTTGTGAACCAAGGAGCATACCCTAACTCCTTCCGTTATTTTCATTTTGAGATTCGCATTTGAGTTTGTCAAGGAGTTTTGGGGGTGCATCACATGGTATCAGAGTTCTAGTAGAGCTCCATCCATTAATCGAGTAGTTCTAATGGCACTGAAAAGGATTCATAAATTAGTACAAAAAACCATGATGGAAGAACCCACCTAAAACCTAAATGTTCCATCTGAGACCTTAAGGGAGGAAAAACAAGAAGATTCTAAAGAATAAGAAGACCATGACAACCGTGATGATCATGAAAATGAAAAGGGGCAACTAACAACAATTATTTTCATTCAAAAAAAATTAGAGGTTTTACTTCAAATGAATAGGTTTGATTTCATCGAGTCGGTTGAAACCCTCAAAAAAGGATCTTCTAAAACTATAGGATTCAAGCTCGTTAAGCCTAAGAATTTTGATGGGGTCCAAAATCAAAAGGTTGTGGATGTTTGGCTTCTAGAAATGGAGGATTACTTTCATGCTATTAAAATTGGGCAACAATCCGCCATGGAACTTGCTCAATCCTATCTAAGGGGCTATGTTTCGACATAATGGAGGATAGTGAGGCAAGAGGAAAAGAATACCCATGGCTACACATGGGAATTTTTCAAGGAACACATTGAGTTGGAATTCATTCCAAAGAATTATGTCTACATCTCAAGGTGCAAACTTTATGACCTTATGAATGCAACAAATGATAACTTGTGCTAATATGTGAAGTCGTACACCAAACTCATGTTTGAGATTCAACATATGCATGAGTTAAACCAAGTGTGTCATTTTGTGATGGGGCTCCCAACTTGGGTTAAACACAAATTTGAAAAGAATTGGCCCACCTCATTATTTGAAGCCATCATGAAAGTGGAAGGTTTTTCAGATGTGGGACAAAGTGAAAAGTCTAGGTTCAGGAAGGAGAACAAATTCCTTCACAAAAATGCACGTTATGAAGGGGAATGGAACTAAGGGCAAGACATTTCAAATGGGGAAAAGCCCAAATAGTTTCAAACCCAAAGGAAATTTTGTCAAGAACAGGGCTCTTTTAAAAGGAAACCAACCCAACACTAATAGAAATCAGCCCAAATGCAACCATTTCGTTTATAACTACATGGGCATTGTAGTCGTTTGTGACTAAGTTTGAGAATATTTACAACTATAAGATCAATTTTTTTTTGGTCACTCTTACAACTATGATCCAACTATTAAAAACTTCATCCTATCAGTTGAATGGTTTTTAGGTTTATTTTCATCCATAAATATATTGATATGTCCCATTAATCACAATAATCACCAAATTAATCACATCATAAAGGTATTCTACAATGACATAGGGGTGTATTTGTATGTATGTATTAAAATTATATTTATGATATATTACATATATCATAAATATATATATTTGTGTGTATATTAATTATGTGTCTGTATGTATATTGTTCATATAATGAATTTAAAAATTAATATTTCAATTTAAGAAATCTTTATGTGAATTTGAATTTTTTTATTTACTTCTAATTTTTCTATTTCATTAAAAATCATTTTTTGAGTCTAAATATTGTTATTACAATTCTAAGACATTTTATTTGAATTTAAAATAAATAATTGAATTTGAAATTCTACATATGAATTCTTAAAATTGTTAGTTTTATTCAAAAATATATGTTCAAATATAAAATTATAATTCAAATTATGAAAATTATATTTAAACATTAAAATAGATTTTTCAATTTTCAAAATTGCTACTGAAATTCATTTATATATATAATTTTTTAAAATTGATCTAAAAATATTTATTTTAAATCTAAAAATTGTTACTGGAATTCATTGTTTAATTATTTGAATTTGAAATTTTATATTTCAGTTCTGAATTTTTTCTTTAAAAAAATATATATATATTGATCCTTAAAATTATATTTCAATTTTGAAAACTACTAATTCAATTCTTTAAAGAATAGTTGAATTTGAAACTTGATATTTGAATCTGAAATTTGTTATTTCAATTCCTTAAAAAGTTTTTTGAATTTTTGAATTTTTTATTTAAATTCAAAAAGCTTATTTGATCTAAATTTTGATAGTTGAATTCTAAATAATTCTTTTCAATTCTAAAAATTAATATTTCACTTTTGAGTTTTTAAATTTAAATTTAAAAAATTATTTGATTTGAAACTTGAAATTGCAATTCCAAATTATTATTTAGGATGCTCAAAATTAATATTCCAATTCAGAAATTTTTTAATTGAGTCTGAAAATGGACATTCCAACTTTGAATCTGAAAATTAACATTTCAATTCTGAAATTTTTTATTTAAATTCAAAGACTTATTTCATCCAAAAAAATGATATTTGAATTCTGAATTTTTTTTTTGGAATCTAAAATTAATATTTCAATTCCAAAAATTATTGATTGAGTTTTAAGGTTTTTTTCTACTAGTGTTATCGATAATGAATCACTTTTATAAATAATTATAGATCATTATATTTATTCCCTATAAGTTATACTAAATAATTATTTTGAAAACATAGATTTTTACATTATATATTTTATATTCTTACAGTAAACGAAATTAATTATTATAATTATTGTTACATTACTTTCAAATCATTGTAATTACTTCAGATAAGAATTAATTATAGTATATGCATAATTATTTTTTAATTGAACATAAATATTCACAATCTGTAATTTATAACTTTAAAACTGAATTTAAAATTTGGAAAGATTGTAGTGTAGTTAAAATAATTGTTGTAATTATTGTAATTTCAGGAATTATTATAAAGAAATTTAAGTTTTTATTTTTTTAAACTCTGTAATTACTTATCTGTGATAAAGTTTTTTTAAATAATAAACGTAATCATATAATAATTAATTTACTATTTTAATATTTATTTTTAAATATCATCTAGGAATGTTTTTAATAACAATTGCTTGTTCATTATTTATAATTTGAAGAAAATATTTTAAATACCCATTTTCTAAAATTAAATTTATTAAATTATTTTTACATTAATTATATTATCTATAATTCGACTAGATTTAAAAAAGAAATAAAATATTTTGGTTATTTATTTATCTTTGAATTGTGTATTAAGAATTTGTGAAAAACTAACTAGGTAGTTAGTTACATATTAAGAAGTTATATATTTTTTAAATAGTTGATAATGAATACTTAATATTTGTAGTGTATAGTTTATATTTTAATTATGTGAAATTTAATCATTATTAATTAAATGGTTATCTAAGTATCTAGTAAGCCATGTACATGAATTATTTATAAATTTAAAAACTAAGAACAAAAGGCATGAGGAAAGTTTTGGAGTTGCAATTTAGTTTGTGAAAAAGTTGCAACTTCAAAATTTATCCAATATTGTTTGTTCTCCATTCCTATTTTGAACACTATATAAACGAAAGGTTTGGTCATCAAATTTCACATTAAAAAAGTTGTGCACATCCCACATGGGATGAACCAATTGAAAGGTTTAACCCAAACCAAAAAGAAAAGTCATGCACAATTTTAAACTATCAACCTCCCCAACCTACTTATCTACCTAACTAGGTACGTACATAGCATGACCTACACACTTAGGCCAACCTATGTACCTACATACTTAAATACTTACTTATATGAATAGATATTTAGCCTAGGAAGGTAGACGTACCTACCTACTTTTTTTACCTAAGTAGGTAGGTAGGTAGGTAGGTAGGTATGTAGCCTAGGTTTATAGGCAATTATTTATCTACCCATCTAAACACCTACCAACCCAATATTAATCTTTTGTATTAAATTCATTTTAAGGTACCACATGGCATATTTACATTGGGCCACATGTCGTAATATAAGATCATCCAAGAATTTGAATTGAATGTCCTAAATTAATTCTAAATAATAATAATTATTATATTCTAAATAATTCAATATTAAAACACATGGCAACACATCATTTGTTTCAATTGTGACCAAAATAGTTGCATTGTAATCACATGTGACAATATGTATACAATGGAGTTACAAGATGAATTTATATTTATTGACTTTTTCTTTCTTCCAATACCCTTTATCGTTTGCAACTAATGTCTCATGCGATTTGTCCAAGGTGACTAATGAAATTTTTGTCACAAAGTCATTTGTGACTAAATTTTTGTCACAAAGACCAATCAAAAATACTTATTTTTCTTCTAATGTAAGGGGGACGTTGACAAGAAGCCCAAAGGAATGTGTTTCGATTGCAATGAAGTTGGATATTATTCCAAGGATCCCAAACATAAACTAGGCAATGGGGGTTCTAAGGTAATTGCCCCTATTGCCAACCTAATCCAAGGTGAACACAATCACCTTATTTTTTAAAAAGAAAGGTTTCTAAACAAGAAGTGTTATGTCTTTTAGACATAAGGGCCTCCCACAACTTCATAATTCAAAATAATGTTAAAAGGATGGAGCTCCAATTAGAAGAGCTCAAAACACCCATTGAGGTGCACTTTGTGGATGGGGTTCCCCATCCAATCACATTATTAGCGAGAAACATGCCTTTTCAACTAGGGAATTAAAGAGGAAAGGTGGATTTGTTGGTTTCCACCTTAGAAGGAATGGAATGCATTTTGGGACTAAAATTCATCACCCATAATAATGTGTTCATAGCAAGGCATAATAAGCTAATTAAAATCCCATCCAAAAATAGTATCGTTTAGGTGAAAGCGCATGCCTAGTGTGGGTGGATTGACCATCCATTTGATGTTAAGCAAAACTTTGGAAAAGGAATGCTTGGGAGGTTGTGGCATGTTGTGTGTAATGTGTGTTGGACAAATTTGAACTAAAAGAAGCAAGCAATTTGATAATTCTTTTTAAATGTGTTAAATGAGTGTTGGACAAATTCCCGAATGTGATGCCCAAAAAGTTGTTTGATGAGTTGCCCCCGAGAAGACGAGTTGACCATACAATTGAGGTGATGTTGGGAGTGGCACCTCCCACCAAGGCCCCATATTGAATGAGTCATGAAAAGTTGAAAGAACTTAAGGTTTAACTTGAGGACCTCTTCGTAAATGGATACATCAAACTCAGCAAGTCACCACATGGGACATTCGTCTTTTTTGTTCACAAGAAGGATGGGACGTTGAGAATGTGTGTGGGGATTATAGGGCCTTCAACAAGGTGATGGTGAATTATCGATACCCATTACTTTGAATTGATGATTTGTTTGATTAATTCTCAAGGGCTAAAATGTTTAGTAGGATTAACCTATGTTTGGGATATTGCCAAATTCGAATTGCAAAAAGGGACGAAGAGAAGACCACTTATTACACAAAGTATGGCTTCTACAAGTTTTTGGTGATGATTTTTGGATTCATCAATGCACCTGCCAAATTTTGCACATTCATGAATGACATTTTTCAGAAGTGGCTTGATGATTTTGTGGTCATATACATAAACAACATTTTGGTCTATAACAACTTTATGGAAGAACATGTGAAGCATCTTCGGGAGGTGTTCCAAAGGTTGAGAAAAAATGAGTTGTATGTTAAGTTCAAAAAGTGTGAATTTGGGGTGATGAAAGTGGATTTCCTTGGACATAAGATCATTCAAGAAAGCTTGAAAATGGATGACCACAAGGTGAAGGCAATTTTGGATTGGGAGCCACCTAGGTTAGTTCTCGCCTTAAAGCCATTCCTTAGGATTGGCCTCCTATTATCACAAGTTCATCAAGAACTTTGCAAAAATAACCATGCCTTTGACCAACCCTTTGAAAAAATCATGCATAACTTATGAATGGGATAAAGCATGCAATGTGGCCTTTGAAACCTTAAGGGGCATTTTGGTGAAAATACAAGTGTTGAAATTGCCCAACTTTGACAAGGATTTTGTGATCCATTGTGATGCTTCTAATTTTGCGATTGGGGGAGTTTTAGTGCAAAATGAAAAGCCAATTGCATTCAAAAGCAAGAAGTTGAATGAAACGAAATGACGGTGGCCAACACATGAAAAGGAAATATGAACTCTAATACATTGCCTCAAGACTTGGGGTCATTATATAGGTTCCAAGGACATGATGGTGTGGACCAATAATGTCACCTTGAAATACTTTGCCACTCAACCAAAGTTGTCATCAAAACAATTAAGATGGCAAGACAGATTAGCCTTGTTCAATGTGGACATTTGACACAAGCCTAGGAAGGATAACGTGGTGCCCGATGTGCTAAATCGAAAACACCAATTTAAGGTGGTGTACATGGGGGAAATAGAGCTTCAAAAAGAAGTTTAAGTAGCAAGCCGTCGTGACGAATTTGCCAAGGAATAAAGCAAAACATTAAAAAAGGAATCAAATCACACTTCCACTTGCAAGATGGATTATTATGGTATGAGCAAAATCGGCTTTATGGTCTGAAAGGGAGGCTTAGGGATGTGCTCTTGAAGGAATGTCATGATGGGCCCTTACGAACCATGGTGGTGCAAAGCGCACCATAACATTCCTCAAGAAGACCTACTATTGGCCTAATTTGAAAAACGATGTGAAAGAATACATGAAGACTTGTTTAACTTGCTAACAAAATCGAACATTCAATAAAAAACAAGTAGGATTGTTATGACCATTATCGATTTTTAAAGGGCCGTGGGAAAGTGTGTCCATATATTTCATGATGAGTTTGCCACCATCAATGGGATTTGACGCAATCATGGTGGTGGTGGATTGATTTAGCAAGATGGCACACTTCATCCCCACCAAGGAAAGTGCCATAACCCAAAAGAAGGGAACATTGTTTTTCATGCACGTGTTCAAGCATCATAACCTCCCCAAGGACATTGTGTCATTCCATGAGCTATAACTATTCTCGAAGTCCTCCCTATCAAATTTAGTGGTTGGGAGGTTGATTAATGTTCGTAGCCAAATTTTAGAAAAAACGTTATACACACCCGGATATGTCTGGAGATGTTTGTGACCAAAACCTCAATCCACCATGATAATAAGCATCCTCGGCTACACTCTCGTTCTTTCATGCCAGTCTACCACAACTAGCGATGGATCATATGAAAAGGCATGTGGTGGGGGATTATTCCTACCAATTGGTCCAAACAACATTCGATTTGATGGGGATGTGAAGGCTATGTATCATTGTTACTATTGTTGTTGACATCGGAACCTTTCGACGCTTCCTTAGTACACAGGTCGAGTCACCTTATAACTGCTAGGGCTATAGTTGCTTATAACGGGCATGCAAATTCCAATGGAAGCCCACATTGCACTCATGTAAGAGAAGGAACAAATGAAGTTGATTCCATAGGACGAGTTTGTAATTGTGTATCATGAATGTAAAGAGGCCAAGTCTCCCCATTCAAGTTGGTAGCCCCAATTTTCGAATGTTTGACTTCAATGAGACTTTACTAACCAAGACCAATGCTCAAATGCCCAACTCCACTGGGGCGATTGGTCCTAGGTATGGTGTTGGTTGCAGGAGTTGGCCAAGGTTTATAACTTCTCGCCAAGTTCTACAATTTTTCAACAAGGTTTGCAACTTCTCACCAACTTTTCGTCAAAAAATGACCATTTACCTCCCGAGGTTATTGCATTTCCCCCATCGCTTGGGTTTCCTAGGGCTGTAACCTTTCCCGGGCCTACTAGGTATCCCAAGTCCCTATGCTTCCCTTGGTGGAGATGGCTCCTCGGGGATTTGGTGGGATTATAGCTAATGCTTGACTATTCTGTTTGGCTAAGGCGCTGCTTGTTGCAATTACATTGGATACAACTTGCACACTTGATTATAAAATTTCCTTAACGACAATTGTGATAACTGGCCAAGATGTGCGACCGTCAATTGTTTTCACGCCATCGCAAGGTGTGTGCAACCAATGACAATTGAGTTTCACTTCGGATCCCCATAATTTATTACAACATGGGCATTTGTACTTTTGATTACCTATTGCCCATGCGCATTTTGGTTATTTTTTTGAGTTTCATGTCAATTTCAACAACCTCCTCTCGCCATTCCTTTGGAGTGTACTGGAAGAGTACATATGTGCCGAGAAGCATAGTCTTCCCTTTCTCCTTTCCCTACTCCATGTCCCAGAAATGCAACATGCTTGGCTCTAGAGGATGCAATGTGGGGGGATGCACCACGCGCATTAACGACTCACCTCTATCACTATCATCATCTGACATGCCTAAAGAACACATTCTAGATGTTACCATCGAAGCTGAAAGAATTACAAAATCTATGAAATTGTAGTGACAAAAGCAAAATGCAACAAGATAAAACAAAATGACGAGGAAGAAAATGCACATGAAAACAAATGGGCCAAGAAGATGTTTCAACAAACATTCACAAAACAATTCATGTCTGAAGGAACCCAATTGCTAATTTGGAAAAAAATGGATAATGCAAATCAATTAGAGGTGCAAGTAACAACAATGAAGAAAAACAAACAAAATGGAAATGCACAAGCAAAAATGATGAAGGAGAATGATGAAAATGCAAACAAGCTACAATAACGATGTAGAGGAGAAATGCAAATGATAGCATGACAAAAAAAGACAACATCCACCGAAAAAACATTACCTCGAGAAATAAATCAATGTGTCCCGAAAATTATGACACATCCCCACGAACCTCGATTTTTACTATAACGAGCTACATTTTGGACTATTTTCCACTATATGCATATTCTAACCTTTGATCTAAAACCATAAACCTAACTGTCGTAATGAACAATTTTGGGCAACCATGAAAAAGTAATGATCATTAACAGATGGGCCAACCGTCGAGTTTGAATCAATTATCGAATTATGTCAAATAGCGTGGAGGTTTCCATCAAATGTTATATTTAACAAATTGACAACCAAGAAAAGGTGGCATCTTGCCCATTGAGGTATGGGCAAAGAAATGGCAAATTGATGGCAATTAAATTGTTATTTTTAATTCTCACCACAAATTCAAAAATCAACTTTATTTCCAAGGAATTGGTAAATCTAGGTGAATTAATTTCCCCGGGTTAGTTTCAAGAAGCACAAGTACCCCGAGGAGACAGGGAGATATCAAAAATCCCGAGGAGGATTTGCACATGCTTCCCACCTGGAGGGATCTACAAGCCCAAGATGCACTTGGGGATTTGGGTGGGGAGTGTCTCCCCATGGAGTTGAATTAACTTCCCGGTGGGGAAAAGGCGCATTCCCTAGGGATGATTCTCCTTGGGGAGCGGAAAGAACCTCCTGGTGGGGAGAAGGTGAGGTTTCCCTAGAAGGTTGGTCTCCCTTGGGGAGTGGAAGGAACCTCCCAATGGGGAGAAGGTGGGGTTTCCAAGGAAGGTTAGTCTCCCTCGAGGAGTAGAAAGAGCTTCCGGTGGGGAGAAGGTTGGTTCCCTGGGAAGAGAGTCTCCCCCGAAGAACTAACGAAAGCTTTCAACAGGGAGAAGGTGGTTTCCCCAAGAAAGAAAGTCTCCCCCGGGGAAACACTACGGCCAAGGACGATGATGTCCCTAAGGAATGGATGGAACATTGTGGGGAGAGGAGAATGGGGGTTCCCTGAATAGTATAGGGGTTACCTTTCCTATGAAGGGAGGGGGGATGGGGCTCAAGGAACAACTTGTTTCCACAAGCTAGATGTGGGAGTCATGAGGAGGTGGGAGTTCTCAATAGGAGGCATAGGGCAGGGTTGAAAAAAAAGAATGGGGTTAAGGCTTCTAGTTCAAGGGTCAGGCTATGAGGTCGTTGGGCTAGGTGAACAAGTGGGTTTAGTTAACCCTAAACCCTAGTTACCTAGTTTGAGGTGGTTAACCAAGGATAGGGGCTTTGGGTCGAGGCATCGAAATCTTGAAACCTGATGGTCAAAGTGCGTCAAAGACCATGTTGCATTTAATTTGTTGTGCTTAATTAGTGCTTACACATGTGGAATTGCTCCAGTTAATGCTTCTACTCTTTAGAAGGAGAAGTAAGAACATTAACACCAAGAGGGTTGAGAGGCAATGTAAACATTCATTTGTAGAGGAGCGTGGAGGCAAAGGCGACATTGGTAGAACATGAAAGGTTGTAATTGTTGAGGTTTTTTTTTTTTTTTTTTTTTTTTTTTTTAGACTCCCGCTGTTTCATTTTTTGCGGGTTTTGTTTTTTTTTTTTTTTATATTTTTTTTTTTTTAGTTATGTTTGATTTTTTTTTGATAGTTCTTACTTTTTTTTT
>Ga0116227_10002405_pt1 | contig 42671 bp, 42 predicted proteins | sample S1TSphgellanicum_FD_89693 | JGI IMG/M metagenome (GOLD analysis project Ga0116227, IMG submission 89693) | Host-associated microbial communities from peat moss isolated from Minnesota, USA - S1T2_Fb - Sphagnum magellanicum MG | ecosystem: Host-associated > Plants > Peat moss > Unclassified... | reverse complement strand
GTAGCGACTTGGGTCATCAAAGCCAAACTTGGTGAGTAAGTCGGTGTATAAGTTCTGCCAATTAATGAGAGCTTGGAACTGAGGAATCTTAGTTACTAAGGTTAAGAAGTCTTGGATATAACTTATGTTGCGGTCGCGGTCTATAACGTTCTGGGTAGCAGTAACTGAGATACGATAATCATGCTTCAAGTCGCTGGGCAACATCTTAAAATAGTGATAGCTATCTTGAGTTTCCCCAACCTGCTTAATAATCTTTTGTTTCTGAGTGTTGGCTTGAATTAGCTTGTAGGCCCTCTTAAGCAAAGGAATTATAAAGTTAGCTTCAATGTGCTCATAAATATCATCAAGTCTGTTGCCACCCGCGTTCTTCACTGCTTGAATTTCTTGAGCAGTCACCCTTTCTCCGTTGCGGTAGGTGTTTGCTGATATCATCGCCCCTACACCAATGTTTTTGTCTATTTTAGTGTCTAAAACTTCAGCTTCCTCATAGGTGACATTAAAGTTATTGGCTGGTGGGCGCATAGGTGTTAGTGTATCTGGTCTGCCTACTGGGATAACTTTGCCAGGCGCGGTCACAATGTCAGCGGGGTTAGTAACACCATCGTCAACAAAAAGCCACATATTATCTATAGAAAGCGCCATGTTGTCTAAGCGTTTGTTGTGCAGGATGTTGTTAGCTAAGATAAGTCCTACTGAAGAGTCTATTATAGACAGTGGGTAAGATTCTTCTGGGGTCTCAAAGAGCAATCCTATGAGCCAAGGACACTCATCAACTTCCTCGGTGTACAAACAGTCGTTGTCTATGCATCGATATAAGCAGCCCTCAGCCGGACTATAGAATTCAACTACAGTAACGTAATCTTTGGCGGGTAGGGGCGCGACGTCTCTAAGATTGTAAAGTTGGGCTTGCCTAATTTCATCGGCCTTGCCGTAGTGTTCCCAAGCATCTTCGACACTCACATTTCCCAAATCCAATAGCCCGTCTTCAACCCAATCTGAGAACTCTGCAAAGTTAAGAGGGATTTCGTGGAAGGTGTAAGAGGTTAGGGGGTCGTAGCGTTGGCTAGATTCTACATGGACATCATAACTATTAAGGCACTTAAACTTAATGTTGTCTTCATCATCACACCACCAGAGAGACATACTAGAGAAACCTGTGAGCAATAGCTGGGTCAAGAAGACGCGGAACTCTCTTTTTAGATTGCTGGAATTAAGACAATCAAGGAAGTAGGTGTTCACCAAAGGCACTATCTCTGCCAACCCAGGCTCAGTAGCTTCTAGGCGCGCCCACTTATCACTGAAGAATAGAGCATTACGAATGTAGCCACCTACTGTCTCTACCAATTCAAATATACGACCGTCGTTTAGTTTAGCTTGCCAACCATCATCTTGGGCTACTACTATTGGGCGTGTCTTGTACATACTCCAGAGTTCCAGCCACTTGGTTGTAGTAGCCTGGCGAACCATTTTTTCTTGGTAGACTATGGAGCGAATGTGACTAGTCTCTTCGGTAATGTTGTCAGAGTCTATATTAAAGTTGTCTAAAGTGTTAAGCATAGTAACTAGAGTATTGATTAAAGTAGGATGTGCTTTCGTCTTCTAAAGAGCGCTCCATGAGGTCTTCTAAATGCAATCGGTAGGGGTCGAAGTTAACCTTGAGACTGTGGTTATATTGCTCTCTAGATGGTAAGCTCTGTTCCCAAAGAGTGACCAAGCCGTCGAGGAAATCGTCGTGACGCACTGCTGGATAGTTAGACAGTTGCTTCCAAAGGTATTCGTTTTGTTTTATAGCTTGGGTCACTATGAGTTGACCGGCGTTAATTGGTAGTTCTAGTACACCTTGTATCTTACTTTCCTTTTGGCGCTGCTCATAGTGACCGTAGCAGATAACCTTCTTACCATCAACCTTGGCTGCGTCAGTTTTAAACAGCTCTGGTACAAGCATACCTACGCCGTTCTGCTCATAGAAGACTCGTAGGGTATTGTACTCCTCAGCAAACTTTATGACTTGGCGAACTACGGTGGCTGCTTCCATGCGGTCAACCGCTGCGTCTATTAATACAAGCCTACCATCAGAAGTTTTGCCGCCGACTAATATTGCACAGTCATCACCAGTTTTGGAGCTAGAGAATGCGGGGTCAACAGCTATAATGGTGTTAAGCACTTCTATACGACCATTAGCTAGCTTGACACAACATAAGTTTCCCCTTCGGAACACATCAGCATTTTCGACAATAGTGATGGCAGCGGTGTTGAATAATGAGTGGTCTTTTTCAAACACTTGGTTAAGGTACTGAGAGGCAAATCTACGGGGCGGCGTAGTGGCTCTCATGTTCTCTTCCCAGCGAGCATTCCTTTTCTCATGCCAAAGATAACCATCGCTTGCGTCTGTGCCATTTTTGTAGATGTTGCGGACAAAAGTAACGAAGCTCATAGCATCAGCTTTCTCTAATATCTGTCCGTAGTAGTCGTCTATGGCATAACGAGTGCCGGTGACAATAAGCTCTCCACCCAATATCTCAGGTAAGCTATATCCTTCTATGCCTTCTATTGCCACCAACTCAGGAGGGTTTAGTACGCTTTCAATATCAGCAATCCATTCCTCTACACCTTGCTTCTTAGTTTCGCTTTCAACGTTTTTAAAGTCTATAATGTCATCTAATATAACTAAGTCATAGTGTTGCCCTGTGACTGTCGTACCCACTGAAGTAGCATAGATAGTTGGCTCTTTAAAGCGCCCAGGACGTACTACTTGAAGCGCTACATTATTCCAGATTACTTTTTTGTCTTCTGCCTCGGTATCACCTTGAAAGTTGCGGTCTTTATTTTTAGCTTGTAACTTAGGAAGGAGTGCCCCTGAGATATGGGGTCGCTTGTTCCAAATGTTAGCTAAGTCATTGTTTTCAAAGTACATCCTAAGTTCCCTAACAAAGGAATATGCTAGAGACTGAAGGTTACAAGCTACTAGTATTCTAATATTTGGGTTTCTGTAGACTCTCCATAAGACATATAAAATTGTGCCCAAAGTAGACTTCAAGTGACCGCGAGACATTAAGATTAGCCTACGTAAGCCAGCGCCGAGCCAATCGCCAGCGTAGGCTAATTTGTGTTGGGCTTCTGGGTCAACTTGGGGGCGACAAACATAATCAACTAGTTCACTATGGCATTCTCCAAAGTTTCCCCAACCTCCGTGAAACTTAATAAGCTCAGCGAAAGCTTTCATGTCTGTAAGGGCGCGAACACTTAAGTCTGAAGATTGCTTAAGCTTGGCACTTGGTAACTTAGCTGAACGTTGGTACTCTAAAACTGTTGCGCTCTCGGTCTTCAATAAGTTACCAGCGCGCCCCTTAGGAGACATTAGAAGGTTGTCTATTTCTATCTTTGGCTTTCGTGGACTCATCCTAGCAACCCTGTCCTTTGTGTGTTACTTTGGAATTGGGCACTAGCGATGTTAGAAGCAGCAGTGAGATTAGTTTGTAGTGTATTGCCGGCTTCTAAGTCACTTTGTAGCTGCTGTTGCTGCTGAGTAGCTGCTGTTGCTTGGGCTTGTGCAGCGGCTTGGGCTTGTTGGCTTTGCTGGAGTTGAGTTAGGTAGTCGTTTAACTGTTGTTGATACTGGGTGTTAGTGGCGTTGGCTGCTGTTAATTGCTGTTGCAAAGCTTGCTGAGAAGCAGCGTCAGAGGACTGAATCTGTTCAAGGGCTTGTTGGTTTTGGGCTTGGATGGCTGCTAGAGACTGCGAGTACTGTGCCTGTAATGCTGATGTATCAGGAGCGGCTACAGTAACTGGGCTAGCAGCTGGTGCTGAGCTTCCCATATAAATCACGTTTGGGTGAATAGGTCTAGAGTGAACTGTTGTCCTGATGTTGGAGTGTAAGCGCCGCTAATGGACAACAAGCCATAGAGAGATGCTTGATTATCCTTAGAGACTGAGGAGCCTGTGGTCAAGGTGGTGAACGGAACAAAGCCTCCTGTGTAGTTAGCAAATGCCCCTGAGCCCGACGCGACTAAAGAAGCTACTGTAGTTAAGGAAGCTATGAAGTCAGAGTGTTGTGTGCCGGTGAGAGTTAGAGAAGCTTGGTCAGCTAGGGGAGTAAAGGTTTGCTGAAATAGATAGAGAGTGCAGGCTGGGATAGCACTAGAGTTGTTTGTCTTTAAGTTGAAGCCAGTGATGAGTCCAAAGGCTTTAGGCACATTAAAGGTGAGCACTTGTGCTGTAGCTGCATTGATAACTTTGCCTGCTGAGTAGGCTGTAGTGTTAGCTGGTCGAGTGAACGTAACTATGGAACGATTGTTAGCCATTGCGAGAGTACCTCTGTGCTTTGTTTTCCGCGATACGGTCTTCTATTTCTGATATGCGCTCTTGTTCTTTAGCTTGCTCTTTGTAGCGGTCAGGTTCTTTAGTTGGCTCTATCTTTACGGCTTGTTCTTTAGAGGGTTTATTAGCAGTCATGAAAAAGTCTCCTATGCTTGGTTGGCTATAGGAGACTATGTGGTTGGTCTCTAATGATTGTCTTCCATCCTCAGAAATCTATCGTAAGCAGCTAAGAGGTCAGTGAGGTCTAAGCCATTTCCATCTAAGTGTTGCTTAATGAACCTAGACCCGTGACGCTGCTCCTCAGCCTTTTCATATTCTACTCTTAGTGTATCGGCTAGCTCTAGTTGACCAGTTATCTTAAGTACTTTATTAAGCTCAAGCTGCTCTAGTCTACGAGTTACGGACATTGAGTCTAAAGGGCGCTCAAGTAGGTCAAGCAAGTTTATCATGACCTCTTTAGGCTCCCAACCAGCTTTCTTAGCTATCTTGAGTATCCAGGTGTAGGTGTCTACTGATTTCATCCCTAGTTCTCCTTTGTAGAGCAGCGCCAACAAAGGCTATCTGCGTGTAGTGTGTATTGGTAGCTGCTCATAGGAAGCTCCTTTGTTTTGGCTTACTCTAAAATTATAGTGTACATTTTCCAAAGTTGGCGCATTTGCGGGGGTAAGATATATTTGCACCTTTAGTTGTGATTAGCGCCAAATGGAGTACGCAATTGCAATGGTTTCAGCCTTCAATTTTGGAGGATAGCACCCCTAGTTTTGTCTTTGGTTTTGGGGTAAGGAAGTTAGGCTGGTTAGCTCAAGCTCAGCTAGCTAGGGAGTGTACTTGAGTAAACTAGAGACTATAGCTTACTGAGAGTCAAGCTAACTCAGGTAATCTTCTCCTTAGCCTAGTCCTGAGTTAACTTAGACGGCTAAGGACTGGAGATATCTTAGTTCCCTATAGATATTAGACAAATAGAACTTAGCTTACTCCAGTTAGCTTAAGTGTGTACTCAGGTTTAGTTATCTTAGCTAGTCCTGAGTGTACTAAGCTTAAGGGCGCTTGAGTATTAGTCTCTAAGGTATACTGCATAAGTACTTATAGCTTTAACTTATGTTAGCTTAACCTTAGTACTCTTTTAGTCTCTATAGTTCTTTGTATTTAGCTATAGTCTCTTTAGCTTAAGTAAACCTGTGGTTCACACTGGTGCTTAAGCTTACTAAGACTGAGGCTGACGATGCTTAGACCGCGCCTTTAGTCTTTAGGTTTATTCCTTCGTATCCTAGGCTTACGTCTCCTAGTCACTACAGAACTTTCTATGGGTGGGCTACTATCAAACTGGTTAGGGCTGGGGAACCAATAGGCTACCGTAGAGCTTAGACCGCTCCAGTAGAGGGCAGTCTTACGGTCATCCTCGGCTTTACCAGTGGCTAGCATAAAGATACAAAAGGCTAACACAGACGAAGAGAAAGCAACCTGGGTAATAAACTTGAACACATTAATCCTGAAATCCATGCTGTCTTAGATGCTAGCTTGTGGTACTGTCAAAAGTTGGTAACTGTGGTTTGCATCCCCACTGGGGGACTGAAGTTAACGTTGTCTAAATTGTGCTGAAGTGTGTTGGGGCACCCAAGCTAGCCACTTCCCCCCAGTCGCTTAAGCGCGCCGATGCACACCCAAGCCTGCTTAAGCGCACCTGTGCTTAGCCTCGCTTAAGCGCGCCTAAGTACACTTACGTAGATATAAGTGTACCGGTGTAAAAGATGACTACAGACATATACGTGTACTTGGGTTGGGGTGGAAGTAACCAAGGAATGTAACCAAGGACTGCACAAGAGGGTTTGACTAGGGATGCCAAGGAGGTGGGTGGTTGATGAGTTTTGCTTATATTACTGTAGAGTTATATAGTTACGAAACGATAGCGTATCATAATTACCTAAAAACCAAGGCAATCCACATCTTAAGCTTTTCTTAAGATTTCCAAATACTTTCCAAATACCAATTGACAACTTAAGTCCACCAAGGTTATAGTTAACTGATAAAGTAAAAGGAGACTCAAATGAAAATTGACTTAGATTTAATGACTAAGGTTTTAAGAAGGCACAAGAGAACCAAGGCGGCTTGGTACAGGTTGGCCGAAGGCTTTCTAAAGCCTAGACCAAAATCTATCAGGGTAACTATAGACTTAGAGCCCTTGCCTCTAATGAGAAAGCTAGAGGCTAACTGGGGTAAACTACAAGCCAACCAACGGTGGGTTATAGGCGCCGATGCCAATGGAAACCCAGTGCTACTGGGAATTGAATAGTTAACTCATAAAAACAAGGGAGACATTCAAATGACTAAACTAACAGTTGACAACTTAAACGAACGGTATCACGGCACTGAATATGTCTTCGAGAAGGCTGGAGTAGCAGCCAGCAAATACAACAACAGACAGCTAGGCTACCTAGTTAGAAAAGACGGGAAGCTATGGTGCAACTATAAGACTCTAAAAGAGTGTTTGGCTCAAGTAGAGTTCTGGGAGGCTCACAAGGCTAACGTAAGCGCCCCTTAGCCTTGGTGGCACTGTCTAGCTGATAACCTAGTAAGCTAACAGTGCCATCTAAGCGGCAAGCGTAAGCCCAAGCCTCACCAACACCTGAATACCTCAGCCTCAACAGCACAGTATCGCCACTGATGACCCTCGATGTCACGGTGGCTTTCTCTTGCACACTGTTGCTTGCACCGCCTGAGTTCACTAAAGTATAATCAAACTGCTGACCTACGTTAGCCTCGTTAGCTCCATCGAACACCAACCTACTTAAGATGGCTCCGGAACCTGTTGCTAGCACATTGATGGCTCTCACCCTAGCGCTGCGTAGTATCTTGTCTGAATAGAATGCCTTAGTGACTAGGTAGCTTATGATAGGTGAGGCTATGGCGCCACCAGCATACTCACTCACGGTCACTGTGTTGCCAGAGGCGCTGAGAGCTTGGTCACGCCCATAAGCCTGCACTAGGTTGTTGCTACCTGGGTCTATGCTGTCTATGAGGCAAGCTGGTGTTATCAAGGCAGCGGTAGACGACTGTACGTTTGCTATTGAAACCGACCGCGCCGTGATGGTGGAATTTGGGCAAATGTAACTGGTGTTGCTTAAGTCGGTTGTTTTTGTCGTATCCCAGAAGCATATGTGAAAGTTACTGAGGCTAGAGTTAGTGGAGTTAATGAAGTTTACTCCATAGCCATCATAACTTTGATAGATGCTTGGAACACTGGTGAAAGCTAACTTAAACTCACACCAACTTTCGCTCTCCAAGAAATAGCAAAGCAGTACACTAGAGCCTGTAAAGCTAATAACAAAAGCCCGCATTGTTGGCGAGTACACAAGTGCCAGTGGAGCATTATTAAACTTATCTGAAACTTGAGTACTCATCGGCGTAACTTGTATTTCTGAAGTATACAAATTGTACTGAAGCTGATACAAACCATGCACACTTACGTAAAAGATTTTGTTCTCATAGATAAGTAAGCAATTTTGGTTAAGTGCGATTTCGTTGGAGATGCGGCTAACATTGGTGGTGGTGGCATTGGGAGGCAAGATAACATCTGAGCCACTGATACGAAACAAGCCAACATCAGTACTTACTATTAGCACACCATTGACGCTTTGGATGCCCAGCACAATAGAAGACGATTGCCCTAGAACTACTGTGTATGCTGAGGTCGCGCTGAAGTCTATTGTGCTTACTTGAAAGTTGTTCCAAGTGATGCCCCGGTATTCCCAGTCCGCATTGGAAAACGTTACGGTGTTGTCGAAGCCTGTGAGTACTACAGTGTCACCAACGTTTAAGACAATATTAGGATACTTACCAGCGCCGACCGCTCCTATGGCACCATAGCCATACAAAGGCACAGTGTAGTTGTCCGCTATGAGCCAATATGTTTGCCCACTTAAATCAACCACGGTGCCAGGGGCATACATAAGCTCAACTACGCTACTCAAGCTAATACCCGGGCTGGCGTTGGTAGCCATAGAGAAATAGGAGGCTGATGTCGTTGTAGCGGCGTAGGTAGAGTCAAAGACCGCTGGAGATACTGGGTTTTTGTCTACATAGGTGATGAGTGACGTAGGATTGATAGCATACCCTGGCGCTAATAATATTTGTCTTGTACGGAAACAAAAGACTTCCTCGCCGTTAGGGTTGGCTGTGTCAAGCGCCCCAAAGCTAATGTAAGCTGGCGTTCTGTTGCAGTAGAGGTTAGTGTTTCCAGGTAGGAACGCACCGTCGCTAAAATCCCATTGGGTGGCTGTTGTGGGTTGCCTATTAAATACCCTAGTATATTGAGTGGCGGTCGCTGAGTTAGTTTGGTAGGCGACTATTGTGGCTTGGGTTGTGTCTTGCGTTTGGCTCTCATTCACCAATGGGTTGGCAACCAAGTTCACTGGCACTTCAACATTCACATTCAAGGGCACTGCGTTTAACCTGGCTCCATTGTCGTAAAGGAAGTTGCCTGGGTAATATGAGGCAGAGCAAGTGTTTAACAAATAAAAGCCGTGCGCCCTTACTTGTGCTGAAGTAGTTAGCCCATGAGGGCTGACGGTAGTAATGGATAAACTGTAGCCCGATTGACTGACGGACGACGCTGGTATGAGTGCGTTTGCGCTTGTGTACACCAGGGTATTGGTTGTCAATAGTGAGTTAGGCACGGGATACTGGACTATGGTGCCAGCTAACGTAGACCCACTTGCTGTAGACAATGCTATGGGACGCTTTAGTATAGCCAGCGCCCTTAACGTATCCAAAGTGCTTGCCATTAAGACAAAACAAACACCTTGCTGAATCACTACTGCGAACGTGATGTTGTCGTTGGTAGCTTTAGAGAACGCGCCATACTTATACACTGTAGTACCTGTGAGTCCATTAGGCTGCACATAGTCTACGTATATGTCTAGCCCGTTCTTAAGTATACGATAGTTTATGGAATCATAGGTAAATTCAAATAGCTGAAAGTTGTTGGTCGCGGGTATGGAGCCGTAGTAAGTGGCAATCGTAGAACCTACGCGTTTCTTTATCTCGTTGCGTTTACTGACATAAGCATTAGTGAGCTTATCAGCATACAAAATATCCCCAGACATTTGGTAAGAAGCTGATGATAATCCTCCAAACGCACCTACTAGTTGAATGTCTGGGTCTTGGTGTACTTCTCTTGGGTTTATTCTTTCAGTCACTTTATTTATCCTGCTGCTAACATTGGTGCTATTGAACCTGACTCTGATAACTGGCTAGGCAAGCTACCTAGGTACATATTTGAGTTTCCCATTGCACTGTTGCGGCTCCGTCTGCTGTTGCCACCTCCAAAGTCATACCTGCGACCAGCGGTGCGCCCTAGCTGCTGTAGTTCAGCGGAGAATGGGTGATTGTAGTCACTTAGGTTAATGTTGATGTCACCACTCTTTAGGAACCTTTGCCTTGGTATGGTGCCCATGCGACTCATAGCCCAAAGGTCGGCGATGCTTACTTGTTCACTTTTGCGCCTAGCTACCTCAAACCAACCGTTTTCTTTCATGTACTGCTCGTATTGTCTTACTTGCTCTGCTGGGCTTGCTTTCCCACTAGCGACCCTATTGTAGTTGTTTATGTCGTTCATACTATCCCTACCAATCCCCCACAAGCCAACGTTGCCAGTTGATGTCCGTGCATTAGGGTTAAAACCAGACTCTTGGTTCATTATGTCAGCAACCCAAGCGCCTGGCACTCCCAAGTTATCAGCGGTCTTATTTATTTGTCTTCTTAATTCAGGATTGCTTCTGAGTGCTGAGTACCCCCAGTCGTTGTCTAAATTTACTGGAAACTGACCGACTTTGACCCACGCTGGTATTGAACCAGTGTTGATGGGGCGTTGACTAGTGAATCTGTTGTGAACTGGGGTAGGGTCAACTTCACTGGGTTCTTGATACATACCAGCATTGATAACTCCATTAGACAATAAAGTTGAGTTGCCGTTGGCCTTTTTGGTTGGGTATATTGAGCCAAATGTTGTCGCCCCGCGAGGTTGAGGCACATTGGAGTAGCCGGCGTTCTGAAGCGATGCTAAGTGCCCTATGGGGTCTATGGTGTTCTGAAATCCATAGTTGAGGCTCGGGTCATATTCCCCTTTGTTATTAAGTTGAGGCTGTCTCACTTCAAATAGCAAATGGGGGCCGGTGCCATCGCCAGAGCCATCAGCAGCACTCACAACTTGACCCGCGCTTACGTTCGCCCCAACAGGCACCAGAGGCTTTTGATGAGCATACCTATACAACATACCGTTATTACCCATTATGTCTATAAAGCCTCCGTAGCCGCCTGGGTTACTACCTATGTACACTACCTTTCCAGCCACCATTGCTATGTTCTTGGCTCCTAGTGACTCAGCAAAATCGACACCTGCGTGCTTGTGTGCCACTGGGTTTCCATATTGACCAGCGGCTCTTTGTTCAGCCCAGGGGCCTGTGACTTTAGTGGACTGCATACCGACGCTTACGGGAGTAACTATCTGCTTGCCTTTGTAAAGGATGCGCTGAGTTTGAATGGGTGGTTGTGCTGGAGTGTCATCGTCAGAGTCATCCTCAGCTTGTGACCCCGACCCCTTAAAATTTGGTTGCACACCATAGGGTTGGTTTATCTGTTGTGTAGATTCTAACTGAAGCTTCTGAAGCCTTTGGTTAAGCCCATTCATCAGAGGCACGGTGCTCTTTGCGTACTGAATCAACTGGTCTCTGGGTACATCTAATCCAGTGCTGTGTAGGTCTTGGTATTTGTCATAGAAAGCTTTTGTTTGCTGAGCATTCTCAGCTTTCATAGACTGCTGCACGTTTGATATGGCGCGGTCTTTATAAGACAAAAGGGATTGTAGTTCGGCTTTGGCATTGGGGTCGTTAGGGGCTTGCTGTGCCAACTGCTGTGCCTTGTCAAAGTCTGACCCTAGTATCTTCTGTGCAGCGGCTCTTTGTATTTGTTCGGTGGTTGATAGCTGCTCTGGGGGTTTAATGAAAGACTTAGAGAACTGAATGTAAGTGTCAGCTTTGGTGAGGTCTAATTGAGCTATTGAGGTGATAGTACGCTGTTGGTCTAAGGCTACCTTGTCTCCATCGGTGTCATAGGCTATCCTGTTCTGCGCTAGGCTGATGGCTTTGATGACTGCTGGGTTGTCCTTGAGTCCAGGCGTGTTGGAGTATATAGCTATTTGCTCTGGGTGCAGGTACAAGTTAGCAGCTACTGCCTTTGTCTCAGCGTCAGTGAATTGGGTTTGAGCTAAGGCTTGGTTACCCATGCGCTGATTAAGGTCTTTGAATGTTTGCGTAGTTTGGGCTACTGCTAATTTCTTAGACTCCTCATCACCTGTCTGTGCTTGGCTTCCAGTGGTAAAGCCAGGGTACTGAAGTGGTAGTTCATTTTGGATAGCTACCTTCTGGGCATAGCTAATCTTCTTAGAGTTATACTGAAGCTCGGCTTGGTTGAATGCTTGCGCGCCCTTAATGTAGTTGGCTGTGTTTAAGTCAACATTGGCTTGGTACTTGGTGTTAGCATCCTGGTTGGCTTGAGAGCGCTCGGTAATGGTATTTAATATGGGCAAGGTGGCAGCAACTATATCTGAGTCACTCATGCCACTAGCCTTCATTTGTCCTATGCTGGCTTGGAGTCCTTTGTAAGCCGCATCACTGTATTGTTTTTTTGTCGTATCGTCAGGTGCATTGGTTATCTGAGAATACAAAGGCACCAATGAAGACTGAAGGTTGGCGGTTTGAAGAGCTATATTCTGCTGCTTGGCTTGCAATTGTGCCTGTTGTAAGTTAGCCCCTACTGTCTTGTTACGGCTATCTACAGCGTCGGCCGCGTATAGCATCATGTTTTTAAAGTTCTCAGCCTGTGTAGGGTTCTTAGGCTGGTAGGTAGACAAAATAGCAGCTGCGTCATTCTGGAATCCTACTGTGCCATTCTCCCAATTGTTGGCTTCATAGTTGGCATGAAGATTAGTTAGCTGGCTCTGGGTGCGCGCGTAGTCAACATCATCTTGCATCTGTTGCTTTTGCTGCTGCAACTTTAGTTTCTGTTGCTGTTGTTGTTGTTGCCAACCAGTGTACGCCGCGACCCCCGCATTAGCCAACTGCACTAAGGTGTTGGGCTTATTGTCTTCTGCCACATAAGCTTGGGCACGCTGTTGGTCTAGGTTCATTATTTGTTGGTTAGCTTGCACCTGCCCAGCCAACGCCGCATTAGTGCTTTGGGTAATGCTTGCTATGGATTGTTGTGTCTGTTTAGCCAGCGAATCGAGTGCCCCCGTTTGCATGGCGTAACCTTGGTCTGAGCCAATATATCTGTCTGTGTTTACCACGTGTGTTATCCTACGTTTGACGAATATGAGTCACCTACATAGCTACTAGCATTGGCTGCTGTAGACCCCGAACCAAGGGCACTCACTACCCCAGTATTTGAAGTTCCATTTAGTTGATTCATAAGAGATTGTGTGCCACCTGCTGCGACCCCAAGGTAGTTAAAGAAGCCTGGGGAACTGATGGCGTTGGATTGAGCTTGTAAGGTTTGGTTGGTGAGTGCCGCGCCTTGTAGTACCGTCTGCTGTTGTATCTGGTTGAGGTAGTTGCTAGAGTACTGATTTAAACTGTTGGTTAGTAAACCTATGTTAAGGTTAGCTGAGTTAGCCGCGCTCTGAGCACTAAAGCCAGCGTTAGCTACTTGCTGGGAGTACTCAGCGTTCTGCATTGCCTGGGTGGCTTGGTAAGATTGTTCTGTCTGATTGACTTGAGCGGTGCCTTGGGTAACAGCAGAGTTAGCAGCGTCCAACCCAAGAGTGCTAGCCAGTACGCCTTGAGCATTAGCATCTTCTGTTTGTGCTTCCTGCTCCCCTGTTTGTAGTTGGGCATTAGCTCTAACCGCATCGTACTTGTTTCCATTGAGCAAGAGTTGGAGAGCTTCGTTGGTAGAGCCACCCCCTTGTGCTGCCATCCCTTGTAACATCGCGGCTATCTGATTATGGTTGGTTCCAGATTGCCCTAGCTGTTGCATAAGTGCCTGCGCTAACTGCTGCTGACTAGAGTCATCTGATGTCTGTGTAGATAGCTCTTGGTTGCGGGCGCTTGTGTCTTGCTGAAACTGTTGGAATTGGGCTTGCGCGTCTGCTGAAGCCTGTTGTATCTTGGATTGCTGTTGTTGCACACCAGCGGCAAACTCAGCATTGTTAGTAGCAATGGTGTTAACCAGTTGCTGTGCTTGTAGTTGGCTTTGGCTTTGTGCATATTGAAGTTGGTCTGTGCTGGCTGTGATTGTCGCATTTAGATTGGTGGCTAAGTTTTGGTTTTGAAGCGCCACATAGTTTAGTTGGCTATTGAGTGCTGCCACTTGTTGCTGGTCAGCTAGCACTTGCTTCTGTTGTGCTGCTGCGTTATCTTGACTAGCCAACCCAATCACTCCAGTGACTACGCTGACCGCTGCCCCTACTGCTCCCACAATAGTCCTCCCATGAGAAAACCCTCCTAAGTATACTTAAGAGGGTTTGTGTGGTTTATTTAGACAAAACGGAAATCGCACCCAGTTAGTCGGCCTTTAGCCTGGCTGTCACCCAAGCGCCCTCTTGGGCCTCTTTGGTCTCGTGGTACTGGACAGCCGAGCGTAACTCAGTGTCCGGGTATTGCTCTTGTACCCTAGCAAGTACCTCCTCCCTATTGTTGGCTTCATAGGGTTGGCAATCCTTGATACCAAACTCTCCATCGATACTTCTCACGCCGTAAGTTTGGAACTCACCTGAACCGTTGTGTTTAACTTCTTTTGTGTATGTCATTTGATTTGGTCTCCTTTGGTTGTTAAGTTAACTGTAGCAGTCTGCTTCTGTCTTGTCAAGTGGGTTTAGAAATTAATTCGCACCCAGGTCCTCATGTATCTTCATTATCTCTGACAAGAGGACTGAGTCATCTATGGACAACCATTCCTCTAGAGTACTGGTCTTGTACCACTCCCCTTCAATCTTTATTAAACCCTTTGTCACTGTAACGCTGTAGCCGTTTATCTCTTTGTTCACCATGTTGAGCCTCCTTTTTGCTTTCTTAGTTAACTATAACCCTAGTGGACTTAAGTTGTCAAGTCTTTCTCCTCAGATTTCTTAGCCGCTTCTAGCTCAGCCTTCACTTGAGCTTTATAGATTTCTAGCTCAACCAAGCTCTGCTCATGTTCAGCCCGCACTTGGGCTTTCTCTTTCTCTGCTTGGTCTTTGTTTTTGCCCACGTTACTTAGCCTCCAGCCATGTGTTTGCTTTATTCCACTCACCATTTATCCTGGTGCCTTTGAGGTAGTCAAAGCGCTCCTTCCAAATGCTATCAAGTTCTAATCTTAAGAAGTCTGCTGTAGTTTCAGGGCACTCTACTATGGCTTCATCGTGCACTATGTTTACCAGGTGCGCCCCATAAGACAAAATGGAAGGGAGGGACTCAATAGCCAGCTTGTGCATGATGTCCCTGGCTGTGCGCTGAATTTGGCAGTTGAAAGACTCACGCTCTGCTTTCTCACGCCTCCATGTTTGCGCGCTGTTGATATCAGGGTACGGGACGTGTGCTCCGAAGATGTTAGTTATGATGCCAGTGCGACGTAGCTTTTGCCACACCTTCTCTTTGACTTCCTTCATGGCTGGCTGTGCGCTATAGATACCCTGGATGATAGCGTCGCCCTCCTCTACAGACTTAGCATTCCCGTCATCCATTATCTTCTTACCCGTCGCCCCGTAGGCTAGAGAGAAGATAGTTTTCTTAGCAGCGTCTCTGGTCATACCCCAAAGGTCAGCATTAATTTGGTGTGCGTCTAAGGCAGGGTCGTTGGTACTGGCTTGCAGTCTATTATCGCCGCACACTACCGCCATGTACCACCCTAGTACGCAGAGTTCTATTTTGTCTAAATCAGCTACCAAGATTGCGTACCCAGGTGTTGCAGTGATGAGCCCCCTGAATTGCTTTCCTATGTCGTCTGAGGCTCTAGGGAAATTTTGGAAGTTAGGCGAGCTACTACTCAAGCGCCCTGTCCTAGTCTGACAGTTGTTAAAGGAAGAGTGTAGCCTACCATCGCTCTGGAGGCTCTTTGCTATGGAGTCAGCCATAGATAATGCCTTGTTAAGTTTGACCACCTTAGCTATCGGCAAGTTATCGGGGATTCCTGCTTTGGTGATAAAAGAGCTATCGAGTTTAGGCTTATTGGTTTTGCGGGAAATATCTGCCTTCTGGAGCAGCCCCTCGTGTCTGCTGTTGAGTAACCACCAGGTGTGCCCGGTAGCTGCATTGGCGTTGTAGGGGATGAGGGGGCAGTGATTATAGATAACATATGGAGCGCTGGCAACACAAGCCCCCTGATTATCCAAGTAGTACGCGATGGTGGTTTTAGCATTCTTGTATTCTCCTTTCTTATATTCCTTAACTACTGGTACATACGTATGCCCGTCCCACTGGAGCTTAGGCATTAGAAAGTTTAGCTCAGCTTGGTGTTTGTCTAAATCGGTTTGCAACTGAGTGCGTAGGCTAGCAAGTTTACTTTGCTCAACAGGCATCCCTACGACTTCCATATGGGACAAAACGCTGAGCATAGGAAACTCAATCTCAAGCAAGGCTTTCCTGTACTTAGCGTGGTCATCTTGGTTGTACCAGGCACACTGACGTTTATAGAGTTTCCAAGTGGCTTTAAGGTCACTTACGCAGTAGTCCTCTATGTGCTTTATGTTGTCAGTGCCTGTCCAGTCTTGCTCCCAGAAGTCTTGGGATTTCCCTTGCCACCCACAAGCAGTTAACACATCAGTCTTTTCTCCAGTGAGGCTGTCGAGACTGAGGTTGCCAACAAGTTGTGTGTCTCGATGGTACGCCATAACCATAGTATCGCCAATGCTCCAGGCGCCTGGATTTATAGTATACTTGAGACCCCTACACCCTAGCACACCCAAGTCAAACTTAGCATTGTGGGCGACAAGGAACCAACCGCTTTCTAACTTGGCTTCTAGGTAGACTATGGCTGCGTACACAGAAGAAAACCTCAATATCTTTGGATTCCCCTGCTCTCCTACCTCAATACAACACACGCAAAAGACAACTTTAGTAGAGTCCCAGCGAGCGTTGAGTCCCTGGGTTTCTGTGTCAACTACTACTACTTTGGTTAAGGGTAGCTTTGTAGTGGCAGAACTCTGAGATGGCATTTATGTACTCCCTATTTAGATGAACTGAGTTTAACATAAAGACTGAATAGCCTAATAGCTGCCCCTGATTAACTTTATCTGAGTCTCTCTGTATTCCTGACCCACTTGAGTGCCCAGACCTACCTCTAAGGTATTCCCCGCCATTCACTTCTATGATGACCTTGGAATCTGGTTGGAAAAAGTCTACGCGGTAGCGCCTACCTGGGAATAGACCTCGGCGCTCTTGCTCTAGGGGCAGCCCACCCAGAGCTACCCATAGCTTTAGAAATCTGGACTCTAGCGAGCTAGGCATTGGTTTTCTTCCGCATAGCCTCTACAATCATCTCTAGCTCCTGGAGTGTGGCATTGTTCTTAAGTCTGTTGCTTCTCCAAGATATTATCCAAACATTGTCAAGGGTGTAGCCTTTAGTAGAATCAATGCGGTCTAAGCTGGGAGCAAAGTCTCCGATGATGTCCGTAAGGGGAACTCCAAAGACCGGGCACACCCTTGTCTCTTCAACTAACTTAAGGTACTCAGCTTTGGTTATAGCAAACTCAATCCCTCTTTTCTTTGCACTATACTTGAGTTCCTTGTATTTGTCTCCAATTACTCTAGCTCTCATATAACGTCCTCAAACGTTTCTTCGCTTTCATAGCTAACTCTAGCACCCTCCTCCAATTCAGTCAATATGTAGTCTTGGTATTTAAAAGATACATCGGTGTACTGACCTCCTAAACGTTCCACCTTTATTGTCTCTATATAAGTCTCTTGCTTAGCTTTGTCCGACGCAACAGCCAGTATACAATCAGCGTACATAGCTAACCCAGAGGAGCCGTAGAGGTCATCTAACTGGGGTCTATATATGGTCTTAGACTTGCCTGGAGGGCTTTTGCGAACGTGACTTAATAAGACAATACAGGTTTGGTGGTTGCGAGCCAGTTCTTTTAAGTCCCTACACACCTCCATGATAGAGTTGGCTTCGGAGGAACGGCAGATAGCAAGCAGGTGGTCTATGATAACTAAGTCTGGCTTCTGACCCACCGATGTCAGCTTGTGTAAGTGTTTGTCTATAAGGTCTACCTCCATGACACCAAAGCCATCTGTGGCGTTCATGAGCTTAGTCAGTTTGCGTACTGTAGCTTTGACTGACGCTATGTCTTCATCAGAAAGAGTCTGAAGAAATCTAGGGCTGTCTAGGGGTTGGTTTCTTATCATACGTGCCAACTTCAAAGCCACCTCAGACGGCATCATCTCCTGTGAGACTACAAACACATTCTTCTGCTGGTCCAAGTGCTCCATGATGAAGTGCTCAGCTAGCGTACTTTTGCCTTGTCCGCTAGAGCCAGCCACTCCAATTAATTTACCAGGGAGAAATCTCAGAGACTCAGATAGCAAAGGGGAAAACTTAAGGTCAACTAAAGCATTAGCCCGCAAGCTTTCAATGTAGCTCTCTAATGAGTCAGCTATCTCCTCTGACCCGAGTATACCTGAGATAGCCACAGGCACAGCCTTAGCTATTTCGCTCTTGATGTCTACTGTTGAGTCTGAAGAAAGCCACTCCCCCAAGTCTTTGTACTCCGCAGGTATCACTAGGCGTAAAAGCTTGATTGGGCTTTCGTGTCTTTCACAATAGCTTACTAATTTATCTAGGGCATCTTTGCCAGCCTTGTCACTATCAAAAGCTAACACCACTGTCTTAGACTCAGCGTAGGTAACCAAGTGTGCTGCTGTCTTTTCCGCCTGAGCCGTACCCAGCATACCTACAACTGCTACTTGACTTTGTTCACCTAAGCGTGTAGACAAAATAAGGGCATCTGTTTCTCCCTCTGTTACCACTATAGTGGGCTGGCTCTTAACCAAGTTCCACCCAAACAAAGGTAACCTTAATTTAGCGCCTTTGGGATATTTCATGTCTCTAGTAAGCGTGCCTGTGCTGGTGTCCACGGCTCGCATATGCTGAGTGTACACCGCGCCGTTAACGTCGTGTATGGGGAACTTAACCCAAAGCTGGCCGTCGTCTGTTTGCGAAGTGTGTACTCCATAGGATTTGATAGCTTCAGCGCTGATGCCCCGCTTGCTTAAGATACTAGCTGTAGTGTGCATAGGTAGGCTCCATTCTTGTCTCGTACTGGGTGTGTAGGAAAAGTGCCCTGGGGTGAAGAGGGCACAAGCGTAGCAATAGGAGTGACCGTCGCTGTAGTTTACTAGGTTATCAGCATTGGTGTCTAAACACTTTGGGCACTGACTCCGGCTCACTATTGTTGAGTCCATGCTCAAGAATTCGTCCATATAGCGCCCTTACCAGTTAGTTGACAGACGATAAGTGAACTAAAGACTGAGGCTGGCACATGGGAGTCTGGTAAGTTTTGCCAGTCACTAAAAAGAACCTCTAAGCACACTGATGCCAGGGTCGCACAAGTGAAAGGAATGTCGGCAGGCTTATTTAGCTTAAGATTTACTAGATAAACAAAGCACTCCCATAAGTTTAGTTTCTGGTTGTTGTCTATTTGTCTTTTAAGTACCTTTTGGAGCACTTCAGTCTGCTTGGGACTTTGGTAATAAATGTAGCCCCCTAGTACTCTGTAGTATTTGGGGAATGAAGGATGCCAAGCTATTTTGTGAACGCGCCCCAAAGTCACTTCATATAAACTATTGTTGACCCGCACAACCAAGTGAACTACAGGGCACCCACCATATCCTAAAAAGCTATTGTTCGCTTTTAAAAGACAATTAAGGATTAGTTCTTTAAGGCTGTCTGGTTTCTTAAGCCCCAAGAAGAACACCTCAAATATATCAAGCTCTCCTCCTATTCCGTTGGTAACTTTTGGCTCCACTGTTCCGAGCATAAGTCATCATCCTTGCACTTGCTTATATTTCCAATCTGTAAATTGCCTATTCACCATAGCATACCCATCTTGGGCGCTGTCAATAGCCCACGCTGCTTTTTGTCGTACTCCCACGTTCCAGCTAGGTAGGCTCTCGCTTAGGTAAGTGTAAAGGCTTTGTAAGGTCTCTCTACCCAAGCACGTCTTTAGCTTGGTGTATTTGTCGAATAAGGTTAGCAAGTCGTTCTCACCTAGCTTGTAGTCGGGGTCGTGAGGCTCACGGTAGGTCTTCCAAATGATGTAGGCATAGAGAAGATTTCTAAGGTACCGGTGACACAAGACCCCGTGGTAAGTGCCTGGGTTGGGCTTTTGCGAAAGGTCTAGGCAATCAGTTACTACAGTTTTCCAATCCAACCCAAAAGCCACGTTGATACCAATGGCAAAAAGAAACCTAGGGAAGTATCTACGCATACTGAGCAAAAATCTAACTGGGTCGTCTTTGGGGTCAGAGCGGATAAACTTAATAAAGTCTATCACATAGTTGTCTACCGAAAGCATCGATTCCCTGTGTTGTCGGTTGTTCATCACTAGCATTCCAGTGATTGCGCCTTTCACACTCTCGTAATCATTAGCAGAAATCCTTGGTTGATTGCGTAGGGTGTTATAAAGTAGTTCAAACTTTTGTGGGTAAATACAAAGGTTAATGAAGGAAAGCACCTTGGACTCACAGTCATCAAATAGCCAAGGTGTTTCGGCTAACAGCTTTCTCCTAGCTGGTTCGTTGTTGTAGGGCACTGAATCTCCTTAGTTTTGGCATTCGCATTCTATACCTCCAGCAATTTGGCATCCGTTTAATAAAGCATCAACATCAAAATCTACCAGAGACTCCTTGCCAAAATCTTTCCAAAGACTTCCTTTATCCATAGCACTGGGGTTTTGGTTGTATGGCAGGCGGTAGTATATAGACTTGATGTGCTTGAGGGTGGGGTCTAGGTAAAGCGCTCTCAAGCTATCAGCAGTAAACTTTTGTCCATAGAAACAATGTGAATGCCTGTGAGCTAACTTGGTGTTGTCCATCATTCGTTGCCAGTTGGCACTTATGCGCGCATAAACCTCATATGGCACATCCTCTATTGTCTCCACTCTTGGGTCGTAAGTAATGTTTGTGTCTCCTTTAACGCCACTCTTGACTATAGTACTTACGCCACCCTCGTGTCGCATACCTACTACAGGTTGGATTTCCGGGGAGACATCGAAGCCATTAATATCTTTGGAGCGCCTTGCAGTAGACACTGTGGGTTGAATACAAAAAGCGGCGCGGACACCCAGCGGTCTCAGGAGAGATGCGGCACCTTGGTAAGCAAGGTCTAACCAAAGGGCTAACCCAGTACCATCATGATTTTCACAAAGCTCTCGTAGTTCGTGGTCAAACTCTTCGTAGGTCATACCAAGGTTAGCTAGTAAAGAAGCTAACCCATACACCCCTAATCCAAATTGAAAGTTAGCCTTTTTATGCTCCGAAGACAAGCCAACGACTTTGCTTATCTTTATGGAATCACACAAGTAGCCGTACATTTCTAAAGCTGCTTCAGAAAACACTTTAGGCAACTCATTTAAATTATCCTTATTAAATTGTCCTAAGTTTATTGCACCCAGCACACACGAGCCTCGGTGGGGAATCTCTATCTCAGTGCAAAGGTTAACCAAGAGAGGAGTACCATATTTTGTAGGCAGAGGGCGCTTAACCAAAAAGCACTTGAACTCATTGTAAGCTCTAGAGAGCTTTTCTACCAAAGCTTCATCAGACAAAAACAACTCAGCCTCTTTGGTGTTATGCATTGGAATGTATACAGCCTTGTAAGCGCCCCGAGTGTTTAAAGACAAAAAGGAATCTATCTCAGGGTGGTCATAGTTTAAATAAGCTATGCCAGCCCCGTTCTTCTTGTCTTGTCGGCGCATGGTGCTTACTATGGCGTCAAAGGGTTCTATGAAGCTCACGGCGCCACTAGAGTGACCTCCTGTACTCAAAGGAGAGTCTTTAGGTCGTAGGTTGCTGAAGTCTATTGAAGGTGCCCCTTGGTAGGCTAAGACCTTGTATGACCAGGCGTGACCATCGGCTATGCTGGATATTGAGTCTTCTAGCTGATATGTATTGCAGCTGGCACCAGTGGACTTCCTACCCTCGACCATAGCTGTAATGCGGCTGCTAGGTTGAAATTTGGCGTTTGGGTTTATCATTCACGTTATCCTTAAACTTTTCTATCTTCGCTTGTAATTCCACGTGTTGCCTATACTTATCAACTAGCTCAAGCTGTAGTTCCTCAAAGCTAGCCTTCTCTCTTCTTTCCTTATCTTGTTCCAAAATGCGCCTCATAGATTGCTTTTACTATTGGTTTCCACGTACGCCACCAACTAAGTGCCCGGATTTCCATAGCACGAATCTCATCATCAGAGAACTCCCACCACTCCTCTGGCTTGTGCGACTGGCATCCTATATCTATGCTGCACTTAGTCATAGAAATGTTCCAAGGTTTTAAGCAAACAGAGACAATAGAAACCCCGTCTCCAATAGTCCCTGAGTGCTTAACCCCGCTTAAGTTAGTTCCTCTTAAGTTAGCATAGCTTAAGTTGGTGTCGCCTAAGTTAGCCTCTCTTAAGTCGGCTGCTGTTAAATTAGTGCCACTTAAATTAGCTCCTCTTAAGTTGGCATAACTTAAGTTAGCTCCTCTTAAGTTAGCGTCGCTTAAATCAACACGACTTAAGTTAGCTCCTCTTAAGTTAGCGTCGCTTAAATCAACACGACTTAAGTCAGTATAACTTAAATCAGCACAACTTAAATTAGCTCCTCTCAAGGTAGCCTTGTTTAAATTGGCAAAACCGAAGTTAGCTCCACTCAAGTTAGCATACGGTTTTATCTCACTCATTAGTGGCTCTCCTCTGTATCAGACAAAAATAGACCTTCTAGTACTTCTGGCTCGTACACGTTAACTAAGCCGAAGCGCGGGTCAGCAACAGTTTCTACCTCTGCTCCTAGTTTGCGGCTCTCTTTGGTAGCCAAGCGCCCCATAGTGGCTAAGTCTTGGTAGTGAAAGCTGATGTCGTAGAGCCTGGTGAAAGCCCAAATAGAAAGCTTCATGCCCGATTTGTCTCCAGTAAACCTAAGCATCTCAGCGTAGATTTTAGTTACGACTTCTTCTACCTCCGACAACTGTTTCTTAAGCGCTTCCAGTTGCTTGCCTTGGGCTTCTAGTTGCTTGCCTTGTGCTTCTAGTAAAAACTCAAGGCGCTCTATACGTTTATTTTGAGAGTCAATCCTTGAAATTACTACGGTGAACTGTTCCTTAGCATACCCAATAAAGTTATCTACAGTAGCTCTAAGGGCTTTAACCTCGTTCATCAGTTCGTTCTTAGAAAACATTTCAGTGCTCCTTTAGTTGGTTTGTCTAGTTGGTCTGAGGTAATCTTCCTCCCTGTTATCTGGCTAAGCCATGTTCACTTTAGACTCTACAGATACCGTGTCTGGTTCGCTCTACCTAGTGTGTTACTTATTTCGCACCTAAGTCTCTATTGGTTACGCTCTTCCCAGCAAGTCTGGGCGTATCTGTTGTAAACTGAGTTGCCTGGATGGTGTATCTTCGGTATCACAAGCTCTCGGCTCTCTTGTCTCCCATATAAACAATATAGCGCACTAACTCCTGAGTTGTCTATGGGTATTTATGCCTATTTTAGCAAGCCGGTTAACCAAGGCTTCTTAAGAACACCAAAGGTAAACTATAGCACAACCTTGGCACACCAGTTATCTAAGCTTTCTTTATTAGACAATCAAAACCTTAAGGGCGCGGCTAGCTAACTTAAGTCCTCTACGTCTAAGGGAGTATTTTGTCTACTTTAGTTGCAAAAGCAAACTCAGATGTGTTACCCTAGGAGGGTGGAAGGAGCAGGAGAAAAGAACACTTAAGTTACCTTAGCCAACTAGTCTCTATAGTAAGTTAATTAACCTAAAGTAAATAACAACACTATAGAGAACTAGCTAACCTAAGTAGGCTTAAGTGAACCCAGCTAGCTAAAGCAGCTTAGGTTAACAGACAGCTAAGTTCTATTTGTCTAATAAGGAAAGCTTAGATAACTAGAGTAGCTGTCTACCGATTAAGTTATCCTAGGTAAACAGGTAGACTAGAATAAATCCTAGGTTTACTTGACAAGCTTACTTTGGTTGTGCTATAGTAATTATATCCAAAGTAAACAGGGAGTTTAAGGTGTCCAACATAACATCTATTACCTTTGTAACGTTGACCAAAAGGCAAGCTAAGGATTTAATTAAATCTTTAGAATGCTTACTCGAACTAGAGTTTACTGAGTCAAACCCAGTTGAAGTAAACATTAGCAAACCAAATGAGAACCAAGTTATCTTACAGCTAACCACAAACACACCAGTACATACAAGGAGAATCAAAGATGAGCAACGGAATTCAGACTGAAAAAACCTTCGAAGAAATCTTGACCATAGTAGCTGGTGCAGCTAGCTATTTAGGCGGTCAAGGAACCATTAGCGCCACAGTGGCTAAAGACATTACTAATGTAGCTAGCGTGTTGGCAGGTATCTTTGCTGGCTTTAAGGCTGCTGCTCCTACCCCCACCACTTCCACTACACCAAACCCTACCTCTACAACACCAACTCCCTAGACAACTATGACAGACACTTTACATCACTTTCTACGACAAAACACAGGACATGAGTTTACGCTTAAGGAGCTCTCAGAGCACCTGAGCATTTCTCTCCCCAAACTACGTAAGCTTGTTAAAACCCTACAAGCCGAAGGAAAAATAAAGATTACCAGAGCCGAGGGTCAGTTTAGCCCACAAAAGATTAGCTTTCTATCCAACTAAACCTTAAAGCCCCAGTAAAGCTGGGGCACTTAATTTGGAAGACTTACAAGTACACTTAACGTTACAAGGGGCTGCTGAAGACGCAAAAGTGGCTTACGAATACAACAAAGACAAACAACCTAGCTTTAGGGCCTCACGAGCCGGCATACCGCTAGTTCAGTTGGTGCTAGAGGGTTTGGTGTTTCCTAGCTTGCCAAGGTTAGTACCAAGTCAGCAAACAGAGGCTCATCAACGTAAGCGCCGATTTAAATCAAAAATGGCTATAGCGGTCGGTCACCTCTATTCAAAAGCTATTGGGGAATCTTTGGTTGAAGAGCATCCTGATTGTCTTATCCACTCAGAGGTGCCGTTGACATATGGGGACATAGCTGGCAATTGTGACCACTTAGTCCTCGACCACCAACAAAAGACTGCTACTGTAGTGGAGTGCAAAGCTCTTGGTGGAAAGACAATAACAGAAATCAAAGAGACTAAGCTGTTAACTGATGCTTGGGGCTATCATACGCAGTTAGCTCTTTACGTGACAGCGGTCTCTAAAGATTACCCAGATTACCAAGTTGAAGGACAATGGCGCGTCTGGTGCAAGCCGATGGAGACTTCATACACTGTCAAGTTCACTGGAGACATGACCAGATTACTTAAAGCAGCCGTTAGTAGGTCTGCTAGTTACTTTGAAGCCACTATGTTGTACCAAGAAAAACGCTACACAGAGCTAGCTGAGTTACTCACCACCTCTTTAGAATACGACCCTCTACCACTCAAGGGCTTTTTATATGGCAACAGAAGTGCTTCGTGTGCCATCCACTTTAACCCTTGGACGGCTGCGCTCTTTGACGACGATGGCATACCTTTCGATGATTTTAGAGAGCGCCTACACATTCTCCTTTTGTCTGACCCAAAGAAATCTCTAGCCATACTTGACAAGACAGAAGCAGACTGCTACAGTTAACTAAGACAACCAAACGAGGACTTTCTTATGCCTTACAACAGCCGCAACCAAGATAACCGCAAATCAAGCAAACGTCAGCCTCCTAAGAAGACAGAGAAATATTACCCCCTGTTTTCTACTTACTTAGGTTACCCCGACCGCAACGGACGCATGACTATCTCTATTAAGCCTTACACAGACAAAAACGACAACGGCACTGAAATCACCAAAGAGCAGTGGTTAGCCATTGCTGAAGCTATCTATGATGGGGAGTTTGCTTTGCGTGGGTCACTGTGGGAAAACGAAGGTGAGTACTCCTCAGCCAATGGAAACTTCAGGCTCACTGAGGAAGACCTAGAGCAGTTTCCGGCTAAGCGAGCTAAGCCAAAGCCGCCAGCCACTAAGCGCTCTAAGCCAGTATACCAAGAGCCGGAGGAAGACGAAGAAGAGGAGGAATTTGAAGAAACTGAATCTGAAGCAGACATTCCATACTAACTAAACTAAGCCGAGGGTACTAAGGCTTTAAGGAGACAACATGGTAAACGCAATTGTTTTACTTGGATACTCAGGGGTTGGGAAAGATACTATAGCCAACCTTCTTATATCTCAATACGCCAACCTAGTTAATGTAAAGTTTTCTGGATTGACTAAAGACCTGTTAGCCTCAGCTTTCAGGGTGCCTAGAGATTGGCTAGATGGACAAGACCGCGAGCCTAAGTGGCGTGAACAAAACCTAAGGCTGCATGGGGTTGAAATAGGAATAACACCACTAGACTTGCTGGTGACACTTTATCGCGGTGCTGGGAAGTACGACAAACTGCACCAAGCTAACATTAAGTACGCCTTGGACTCCATTCCCACTGGAGCTATTCCGGTGTTCACTGATGTTAGGCGGAGTGCTGAAATGTGTGCGGTTTACGAAAAGTATGGCGTAGAAGAAACGCAGGTAATTTATTTGTCTAGGAGTGGTGTATCACAAGGGTTAGCAGATGACTTCTTAGATGACTTATACTTTGACTTTGCTGTTGACTTACACGAGGGAAACCCAAAAGCTGATGCCTACTCCATTGCTACCCACTTAAAGCTTACTAAGCAAAAGCCTACCCTTCACATTTGTTTTCCTGGAGCTTTAGCGGTCTCTGGCGCGCCTTACGAGCCACTATCGTTAGCTGTTGCTAAGCTGATGGATATCTTCAATATCAGTCAAAACACAGCCAGTGCGTTACTAATACTCGGGGTTACTGAGATAGATTTAAAGCAGGTTGAGATAACACCAATAAACCAAACCTCCTTCATTAACTGGCTACCGGCGCACGAGGCTTTCCTAGACCGATGGAGACAGCAAGCCAACATTAGAGTACATGGACAATTGCCTCAAGTACACCAATTCACGAAGGAGGAACTATCATGACGCCAGCAGAGTACGCTCAAGAGATATTGAGTTTAAATCAAGGGCTAGCTGGCTCAGGTAATGTAGCCAACTACAGTCTCTCTTTAATTGAGGAAATACTTGAGTATGAAAACGCCGATGGATATAATGAAGAAGTTCTTGAGATAGGCGACATCTTTGCTTTCATTGTCCTAATACTGGATAACCAAGAATCTCTAGTTTACTGGAATACTCTACTAGCCCTTGAGCCTTTGCTGCCATTTCGCTCAAATTACCTAGCTAAGATAGTTAAGAATTTCAGAAACTTCTTTAGAGGCAAGTGCCAGATAGATTGTGTTAACTTAGTTTGCTTCGCCGTTGATATCTTGGGAGCGTTAGGTGGTAATGAAAGGTTAGGTGTTAGGTTTTCTTTAGTAGCCGAAGCTAACTTGAGAAAGCTGCACAAAAGACAACAAGATGGTACACTACAAACATTAGACCGCTCAAAAACATATGACTCTTAAAGAAGATTTAGCACTCTACCAAAGCCGTAGGAAATTCCCTGACTGGAAGCCAACCCCCGCTACCTCAGTAAACAGAGGTAATATTTTTAGAGAGCGCTTGGTGAGGAGGGCACTAGATTTCTTGTCTTTAGAAAACCAGGTGTTTGACTGGGCTTCTGAAGCTGTCTTAATCCCAGAACTTGAGGATGTAGCACCCTTTATTGAAAGGAATGCTCAAGATGAACGCAAGCACACCGAAGCTCTATATAACCTTTCTGCCCACTACGCCAAGACAACACCAAGTGAAGCGGTTGAGTTGGTAAATCGGTGGCAACAAAGCAATAAACACCCAGTCATGTTATCCTATGCCTTAGAGATGGGAGTGTTCTTTAGCATTTTACCAGCACTAATTAAGTACGGAGATGTCTACGCAGCAACGGTCGCTCAGTGGATATCAGACGACGAAATGGTACACGTTCGTACTAACTTAAGGCTTATGCAAGCCTTAGAATTAAAGTTGACCAAGGATGTAGTGGTACTTGTGTATGAAACTGTTCTTTATATATTTCAGCCTCTGGGCGAATCTCAAGCTAACCTCAGCGCTGCTAGGGCTGTCAAGAGACTCGCTACAGGCAAAGACCCCCAGATGCTTGACGACAGCCTACCAATCACCATCAACTTTTTTGAGCAAGCAACCAAGCAAGACATAGTATATTAAGGAGGTAGAGTGTTAGGAAAGAACATTACAGTGTACCCCCGGAGACAAGAGCCAATAGGTCAGCCTGCTGTTGTTACAGCGGTCAGCGGGTCTGACGTAACGGAAATTTTGCTTTTGAATGACCAGCGCAGGCTTAGAGGGTCGGCTTTACAACTTTTGTACACACTAGTGGATAGACAAGAATATGAACAGCAGACAGACGAAGTTGGCCGTAATACACCCTGAAGAGCATGGCACCTTTGTCTTAGAACTTAACCCAGACGGCGGCCGCTACGATGTGTCACTTATATACAACGACCGCCTAGTAGAGCGCGCTATCTTTGACAACTACTACTTAGCATTTCAGCGTTGGTTTGTTATCTACAACGAGCAAGAGCGCTTTAAGTGGAGAGAGCCTAAGATAAAACCCTAGTCCGCAACCCAGACCACCCTTGTTAACTCAGGGGTGGTTTGCTATAGTGAGATTGTAGACAAGATGACAAATACATGAAAACCTCAGATAAGCTAAAATCAATAAAGAAAAGGGTGCAGGACTACCTTGGAGCTACACACACAAAAGAAATAAAAGCTAAGTACCCTAAGCTAGATTTGAGATTAAAGGCGTCGTGGGAGCACATCATCAGCATTGAAGTTAACAAAGTAGTACCCAAGGTATCTTATGACAAGCGAGTGTATTTACTATATTCCGGCGGCATTGGTAGCGCTTTGGCTGCTTATATCCTTAAACACAGTGGCGCAGACTTTAGTTTATATTTTAACGACACCAAATCAGAAGACCCAGACCTATATAGATTTTTAGAAGAAACCAAGTATTTCTTTAATGTCCCCTTTATAGAGGATAGTGACGGTCGCACGATATGGGAAGTGTTTGAGGATAGCCACTATATGGGTAACACTAGAGCGGATGTTTGCTCAAGAATTCTAAAACGAGAGCGGGGATTGTCTTTTAGGAAATCCTTAGATGCTAATGAAGTCATTTTCGCCAATGGTATAGATATCTGGGAAGAGCACCGGTTGCAAAAGGCTTCTGAGCAGTGGCTTCCTTTTGAACTGCGGTCACCATTAATAGATGCTCAGGTCTTTGATAAAGAGACTCTCTGGAAAGTTTTCTATCTAGAGACTGGCATAGACAAGCCTTACCTCTATAACATTGGCATGACTCATAATAACTGCGGTGGGTTTTGTGTCAAGGCTGGACTTGCTCACTATAGGCAACTATTAGGTGCCGATAGAGACAGGTATATGTACTTTGAAAACAAGGAGTTAGAAACTTATGAAAAGATAGGTAAACAATATCCATTCTTGCGTAAGACTATAAAAGGAAAAGTCACTTATATAACCTTACGAGAATACAGAGAGCAACTAGAGAATGGTGCAGTACTCTCAGATGATGACCAATACCAGTTTGGAGGCTGCGTGTCTTGTGGGTTATAGCCACGCTAGGGCGCTGACCCAGGTTGGGATGAGGGTTGCTTCATCAGATTCTTAAGGTATTCAATAGTGACGGGTTCGCTGTACTCGTTAAGGGCGCTACCAGACAACTTACGTACATACTCAAGGGCTTGCCGGTCGGTGTAGCCCTTTTTCTTTGCTATAGAGTCTATGAGCATTTGGTTGATTTCCACTAAGCCTTGTATTTGTCTTAAATGGGTACGCTGTTGTAGCAAGGTCTCTTTGTCTACCCGGTCTGGTTCTTGCATTAGAACTCGGTTGATATTCTCGACCGCGCTCTTTATCTCGCTATCTCTTTCTCTAAGGTCATTGTAGTTGCGGAATAAGTTGCTCTGGGGGTTGAAGAGAGTAGCGTGTAACCCAAGCCAGTTCGAGACAACCCAAGTGCCGGGATTGATGCTAGGGTCTACCTCATTCTTTCTCAAGTGACCGCCGAGCGCACCTGGGATGGCGCCAAAGACACTAGGCACACCAGGCTTAACCACCTTACCCTCAGCATCTGAGACTGGAGCACTCCCTACCAAAGCTTGAGGCAAGAGCTTATTATCCAGCCCGCCTAAGATGGGCAGCAGTTCTGTGAGTGCTATCCTCAGTTTACTGGGCAAAGGAACTCCAAGGATGGTGTCTTGCTTGGGTACATTAGATAGCTTTTCCCCAGTGGTGGGGTTAGTATCGGTGAAGACATCCTGTATAAGTTTGGTAAAGTAGAACTTGCTTCCGAGACTCTGTAATGCCTTGGAGAAGTCCGCAGCCCTATCTATCTTGGAGTCTATGATGTCGTTGGTAGAGCCTGCGTCTACTCCAGCAGTACGCATAATAGCCCCAAAGTTTTCTTTCATCCATTGGGTGTTTTCTAAGTAAAAGTCAACATTACCTGGGTTAATAGAGAACACTGAGCCATCAGGAGTACGCCCTAAGAATATGTTGTATGAGTTTTTTTGCCAGCTTGAGAGCTCTCCATCAGTGAAGTGGCTGGTGTCGCTTTGGCTTTGAGCCTGGGCATACAACATCATAATGCGCCCGTAGCGGATGGGGTTTCTCAAAGCAGCCCTTAAAGCGCTCCCAGGAGCCTGAATAGCGAATGTGGCAAAAGGAATCCCGTATTGTCCTACCTGTCTACCTAATGTACCAGGGGCTGTATGGAGTCCAAAGTACTCATCAGTATACTTAATAGCCTCTTCCATCGATGACCACGAAGCCTTACCAGCTACCTTGGGGTTATCTAAGATGGTCTTGACGGCAGCCCAGCGATGGCTAAACTCGATAAATTGGTTAGCGGCGGCTAGTTGTTCATAGGCACCGGAGAAAGCATCAGATAGCATTTCTTTAGCGTAAGACAAACCTACTCCAACTTTACCTGTCACCGGGCTGCCAAACTGCTCGTGGTAGTATTGCTGCCATTTGAGGAAACGCTTAAAGGTGTCTGGGTCTAGTTTGTCTAAAAACTTTTGCCACTGACCCTCCCCTATTTTGTCCCCTACGCCTGCGTCAACGTTGGTGGAGCGCGTTAGGAACGTGTACTCATATGCATTTCTCAAGCTTACTTTAGTGCCCCCAATAGTCCACCTAGCTGTGTTATCTAAGGAGTCTAAGGATTTAGAAGCGATAACCCTGGCTACATCTGTGATGGCATTAGCAAAGCCTAAGATGCCTGTGCCTCCAGTAGCCGCGTGTAAGCCCACCATGTCTCTTAAGAAGGTGCGTGTCAGAAATGGAAGTCCGCCACTAGCCATAAGAAAGCCGCGTTTCATGACATTAGTGACCCCCACGATGTTGCGGAACCCTTGGGCTATTAAACCAAGCTTGGTGAGGTCGCGGTTCATGTTCCAAACTGAGGTGATTTGGTCAGCTACGGTGCGGTGTATGTAGGCTTCAGCTATGGTCTCACGTACATTAGTGGAAGTGAAGATTTGTTGCAACAGAGAGTTAGAGCCGAGTTGCGTGAAGTTTTGTTTGTCTTTAGTACTCAGGGCACGCCATTGGTCTTCACCCAGCAACCAGCCTTCTTTCACCCCCGTGTCTAAAGCAGTTTTAACAAAACTTGAGTTCTCTATGCCCCTAGCGAGAGCGGCGTTGTAGTCTGAAATAGCTTTAACAGGGTCGAGTTGGATTGCTTCTCCTAAGCCATCTATAGGAAGACCGAGTTTGTTGCTAAAGAAATCTGTTAGGTCATCGGTTAGTGCTGGTACTTGGGCTAGAGTTCCATTCTCATATAGCTTGTCTAATTGTGCAGGAGAGAACTTGGAGCTAAGGAGGTCCGAGATGAGACCCGGTTGGCTCATGTGAAATGCCAGGTCTAAAGGGCTTAAGCCCAATACCTTAGCAGTCTTGTCAAAGTCCAAAGCTGCTGGCACAGCGCTTGCCCTAGATTTCTTAAGAAACTCTGCTGTGTCAAAATGGCTATCTGTGCCTCCTAAAGCAGTCTCAGCTTTTTTAGACAAAACATTGGCTATCTCATCCTTGGCGTGTACAGGAAAGTAACCGCCGTTCTTTAGCTGAGGGATGTCCATGCCATAGTGTCCGGCGGTCATACGTGCAGCGTCTAGGTTCCCACTGATTTTACCAGCCAAGTTATCTAGGTCTGCTATGTCGCTGGCACTCACTCCTAAATCCAAAAGCTTACTTATGTGTGCTTGGTAGCGTAGGTCTAGTTGGTGATGTAAGACTGGACTATCAAAGACGTTTTGTAATTTAGGATATTGCCCTACGACGATATGGTCATGCAAAAGCTCTTGTATCTGGGTCTCGGGTAGGTGGTATAGAGAGGTCTTAAGGGCGTTGTATAAGCTTTTGATTTCAGGTAAGCTTTTATAGCTGGCCATGAGTGTAATGGAGTTGGCTGCGACCCTAGCGTTGGTCATCAGGAGATTTTGGATAGCGCCAGCTTCAGTTGGTTTTAGGCTAGCGTAATCCCATAGAGCAGAGCGCCAGCCTAACGCACTAGCGAACCAACTCTCCAGCTTGTTGTAGTTCTTGAGCTTAGGGATACTGGCGACCCCTAAGTTTAACGACAAAAACTGTTTAGAGAACTCAGCTTCGAATTGCTGTTTGTCTGTAACCACGCCAGCTATGTTGTCCATATCGGCGTAAGCTTTGGCTACAGCTTTCATTAGCGGTGTGACTTTAGATGGTTTCTGTACCGGTTGTTGGGGGACTTGGTTGGCGTTAGTGGAGCAAACTTTAGGTGATGGCATGATATAATGAAGGTGTAGTTTAAGGAGACTCGTATGAAAGCTGTAGTTACTAAAGTGAACTTGTTTGGTACTGAAGTAGAGGGGCTTATGTTGCCTGACGGTAGCTTCGGTGTAGCATTTGCTCAAGCTGCTGAGATAAATCTAGTCCCACCAAACCGAAGCCTAAAACAGTTGAATGCCTTGCTAGGTACCGATTTCCAGTCCCACCAAACCAAATCTGAACTCAACCCTAAAGCTGTAAACTATCTTACGTTAAATGAGTTTGAGTTACTGATACGTAAACTAGACAGAAAGGGGAACAAGGTAGCTCAAGACCTCACAGATAACTTGGTTGGCTTAAGTTTAGTGCAGTTGTTCTCAGATGCTTTCGGAGTCAAGTTTGAGAAAGCTGAAAGACAACAGTGGGTTGATTTAAGACAACAACATCGAGACTTATTTAGAGCTAAGTTCACTGATTGGCTTAAGGCGGATAACCCTAATAGAAAGGACTACGGTACTCAAGTAGACAAGTTCAAGTTGTATGCTAAGCTGCCATTGAAGCCAGTAGATGAGATGTCGGCGGATGAACTCAAGACTCTCGACTATGCTTACATAACCTACGACACTTTAAGGAGGGCGGGGTTTAGTCATCAGGGCGCACTGGAAAGACTATAAGGGATTTGGTTGTCTTAAAAGCCACAAAGGTCATCTGATACGTTGTCGAACTCTTTGATGGAGTCAGCAACAGTCTTGGGTGACCTTTCTTTAGGTTGAGGCAGCACCTCCCTAGAATCAGCAGCTATGGCTTCTTTGAGCTTCTGCTGCACTTCTGTTAGCTGTCCATCGACCCCTTGCTTAAGTTGCTCCTGCACCTTATAAGCTGAGTCTCTTAAGTTAGCATCAGTGGTTGGGCGGTCTTTAAAATACTTAGCGGCGTAGGCATCAGCATTATACCTGGCTAAGGTGGACTCTTCATAAGTAGGCACAGGCACAGGAGACTTGCTTGCTACAGCTACTCGGCTCTCATCTAGTATGTTGGTAAACTTACTCCCTTTGTCGTGTACTGAGTCATACCCTAGCTGCCTTAAGTTATCCGCTATGGTGTTTTGTATTCGCTGCAAGTTTTCTTCGGTAGGCTGTATTCCAACTTTTACCATAGAGGTCTCAATAGTATTTAAGAAACTAGAGTAGGTGGCTTTAGATTTCTTGGCTAAAGTTGATAAGGATTGCTTAGCTAGCTCAGGTGGTAGTCCTTGGGTTAGCGAGGTGAAAAAGGAGTCTTTAGATGAGAAAGAAGCCTTGGCATCTAATGTTGTCTCTAGGGAGTGAGATAGTGTGTAAACGCCAGGCTCGTGGATATCTAAGTGTGTTGTAGCCTCAGCAGCATTTTCTCCCATGCGAGCCTTGGCATACATCTCTGCTTGCTTTTTCACCGAGGTTGTGTAGAGACCTGAGCCGAGCTCCCCCCTGCTTCCGTTTAACGACAAATTATAGTGAGGTGTCCATTTACTAATGGCGCTCCCGTGGTACAAGGTGTCAGGTGGCTTAATTAGCTCGTGTCCTTCTTTAGCTACAGAGGTTTTACCAGCCTCCTCTAACACACCTCTAGTTTTTATCGCTACCCAATTATCACCTACACTTAGCACAGCAGGTTTTTTCACTAACCATTTAGTTACACCCGCGTAGTTATCTGGTATATCATATAGACTCTTTACCGTATCTATGTTTTTGTCTGAAATAGAAAACTTACCATCCGCTCTAGGTGCAGCAATAAATTCTCCATCTCTACCGATTCTTTTTAAATCAAAACTCTTTGCACCGCTAACTTTTCTAAATATAGTGTCCCCAGTTTTGTATTCAGGTAGACTTGTGCGTATTGTGTTTTCCATAAACTGCTGGGGTTCTATTGGCTCTAGTGAACTAGTTCCTAAAAATTCTGAGGAATCTAAGTTATGAAAAGCAATAGAAGGCCTTACCACTCTAGTACGTTTAGGAATTTCGTTGACTGGGGTTGGGCGGCTAATTACACTATTGTGCTCGTCTGCTATTGTCTTTATAAGCGCGTTCGAAGGAGTGTTTTGTTTAGCAGACTCATTAAAAAACCCATCAGAATCTCCTTTTAACAGTTGGCTTCCTCCTGGTATATCTGCTATAGCTGGATGTAAATTTGGCTTACCACCGTTGGCTAAAGTATCAGCAATTTCATTGGGAGAGGTGTGCTTTAACGCTGGCAATCCTGTGGGTTTTCGTCCAAAATCTACAGAGCTATCAAATATGTCCCCAAGCTGCTTTTGACTTTGCTCAATGGTGAGTTTGTGTCCAGCAAGTTCTTTGGCTGCTTCAGCGAGGTCACCTTGATTTAATTTAGGAGACTCATCCCCAAGTAAAAATGAGTGCACCATCTCAGAGCCTTCAGGGTCTATTTCTTGGGCACGCTTAGCTGCCCAGTACTTAAACTCATCACCAGGGGCTACTCTATAACGCTCAAAACTGTTGCTAGGATATAGGTGTATTGGTTCTAAAAGACCATGCTTAGTAATTTCATGTGCTAAGTTCTCGTTAATCGTTGGTTGACCTTCTGGTGGCTCTATGCTGTTAACGTCTGTTTGGTAAAACTCTGGTTTAGATATATTGGCTCTTGGGGGAGATAAGGGGGGAACTGGTTCCTGATTACTAAGCTCTACTCCCTTGATACCCGGTTTATCCCCAAGTAAAAATGAGTGCACCATCTCAGAGCCTTCAGGGTCTATTTCTTGGGCACGCTTAGCTGCCAATGCCTCAAGTTCATAACCCTTAATTGGGACGTAGCGGTCGTAGGTGGTTGTATTAAGAATGAGGGGTCTTGATAAACCGCCCTTTACTATTTGACTGGCTAGCTTATCTATTTGTTCACTGGAGTACCCTGGGTTATCTGGTACGTCTATGCTATTAACATCAGTTTGAGAAAACCTAGGTTTACCTTCTGGTAAGACTCTTGATGAATTAATTATCTTTGTAGGCTTAATCTCAGTTAGTTCTAAGGGTTTACCGACTGCATTAAACTGGCTCAAGTCTAATGGAAGCTGCTGTTGGTTTAAATGCTCCTTTAAGTCGCTCCACGTTACCCCTGAATAACCCTCAAGCAACTTGGGTTCAACATTTTCTATAGCCTGCACTATTTGGGTGTACGGGCGTAGGGTAAGTGCCCCTATGTCTTCTATGGGGTTTGCTGAAGGATTCCCTATGCCAATGTCTAACGAGACTTTTGAAGGGTTTGAAGTAGGGAGAAAGTCAACTAAGTTTTTAGGTGGTACTAATGCAGGGTCTATAGCTGGGGGTAAAGCACGCTGATTAACTACACCTTGATTGTCTACTTGTACAACCTTAGTGGGGGTAGCTGCTGCTGGGTATTCAAGCGTTCGAGGAATCTTGAGAGTTATAGGTTCACTAAACTCAACAGAGGGCTTCGACTCTAAAGTAGCTTGTTGTACCTCTGGCGCACCTGAGCCAAGTTGGGGTCGCGGTGTGTTTGCTGGAGACTCAAGTTTGGGTGTACCAACTCTAGCTCGTCTTATAGCCTCCTCATTTAATTTACTTAAGTCTAGCCCCAAGTCATCTGGGGGCGGAGTAGATTTACCAGGTTTAAGAAACCGCTGGGGAGACTCTGTAACTACCTCAGCTATGTGACTTGTGTCTCCAAATACCGCACCAAGCCCAGCTCTAAAAGCATGGTTAACTACTTCATTACCTGGGTTAAAGATATAAGTGGCAGTTTGTATAGCAGCCCCCAGTGGGTCTCCATAAAAAGGAGAGTTCCTATGAGTGCGTGGATTGTAGAAAGCTTGGTTCTCAGACCTGCTGGGGTCATCAATGTTTTCCTTGGGTTGGTTGACATCTAGTGGGTTAGCTGACCCTGTGAGTGCTCCTAACGCAGTACTCCCTTTAGCATTCCAATTTACCCCAAGAATGTTAGACGGCTTTAGGAAGTCTAGTTGCTTGGGTAAAAATTGAAGAAACCCGTCTTTTAACCAGTTCTCGCTGGTTTTTTTATCAACACCAAGCTTTTGTAACCCCGCATCAGCTAATCTCCCAACATCTCCAACTGCGCCTACTACCGCGCCTGGGATAGCTGATAAGATATAATTGATGCCCCCGCCTAACCCCGCTCCGTAGTATCCAAAGCTATTGTCTGCTGGGCTCAGACTCAAGAGACCAGCGGCTTTACCTTGTCTAGCTTGCGCCTGAGCTTCTTTGGTTCCAAAAGCTATATTAGATAAGGCACCTCCAATTTGCTCTTGCCAAGGCTTATCTACCCTAGATACGTTTGGTAGTTTTCCTAAAGCTTGGTTAGCCCAATCCGAAGCTTGCTGTTGCTGTTGCGCCTGCTGGAGCTGTTGTTGGTTGGTGTCGTAAGCTTGATTAAATAGCTGCATCCCTTGTTGACTTACATCGCTTGAGGGTGCGGAGTTATAGATAGTGGGGACTTTGGAAGCTACAACAGGTTGACTAAAGTTAAACCCTACCCCTTGTTCTCTTGTGTCGGTGAACAGGCTTGGGAGAGGAGTTAGCTTTAGCCCAGAGTCCTCACCATCCTCATCCTCCTTGGGTTGTTCTGGAGAAGTAATTGGTGTAGGAGTGGAGGTTGGTATAAGTCCCAGTGGTGTTGGAGGGGAACTGGGGGTGGGCGAAGTGGGTGGAGCTTCAGTATCGGGAGCCGCAGCCTCTGGAGCTATTTGTCTTCCAAACTCCGCTTGAGTGGGAGCTGGGTTCTCTTGAGGTGCAGGCTCTTGGGATAGCGGAAGTCCTTGTATAGGCTTAGCTACAGGGGTTTTGACCTGCGAGTCTTCTCTTTGTTCATCTGTAATTAAAGACAAAATATTAATCCCACCCAACTTAGAATACAATAGTTTACTTGTGGTTACAGTGTACTAAACTCAAACTCCAAACTTAAGTACACCAAGGAAGTGGGTGAACCTGAACTGCCAAGCCAAGTTACAGCGCCTGTTGTAGTGATATACAAGGACACGACAAGAGTTGTGCTTGAAAACCCAGCAGGCGCATTTATAATGATTTGTCCTGATGGTCTATAGCCTGTTGGTAAAGTAAAGATGACTCCAGTTGGTGTGGAAGAACACGCAATTACACCAGATACCTTCACCAAGCCATCGCCATACTTAGCATACGATAAACTGCGGTAGCCTGAACCAAAATTACTCCAAGGAGTGCTTAAAGACACCAATGTCCAACTTGTGTCCCCTTTGACAAAGGCTGTAGTAGCTAGCTGGGTTGTGCTTGTGCCTGTTGCTGCTGTAGGGGCAGAGGGTGTGCCTGTAAGGGATGGAGAAGCTAAGGGAGCATAGGTGCTAGCAGCGACTGAAGTTGTCAAGTAGCTTGCCAAGCTGGATATAGTAGCGTACGTAGCGGCAGCGGCTGTTTGAGTCAGGTAGGTAGCTGTTGCAGTAGCGGTAGTGAGATAGCTAGAGAGGCTAGAGATGGTGGCGTAGGTAGCTGATGCGGCAGCGGTGGTAAGGTAACTGGAGAGACTAGCTAAGGTGGCGTAAGTGCTAGCGGCAGTTGCCGTAGTTAGGTAGGTGGCTGCCGCAGCTGCTATGGTAAGATAGCCAGCCAGAGAGTTTTGGACAAAAGCATCAGTGGCTATTTGTGTTGTGTTGTCTCCTGTAGTAGCGGTGGGCGCAGTGGGAGTGCCGGTGAAGGCGGGGGAAGCTAAAGGAGCGTACACGACAGCACTGATGCCGGGGTTTAAGCCGCCGTTAGCAAAGCCATTGGTATTGCGGGCGCCGCCGGTGATGTTGAAGGCTTTGGCTCTAGCGACCCCAGTTTGGCTTTTAAGTTTGTCCAGAAGTGCTTGGGCTATCTTCTGCTGAATGGCAGCTTGGTCTGGGTCATCTAGGTACGACAAAGCCAAGATAGAGGCTGCTGTGTGCTGTACGGCTGGAATTACAAGGTCAGGTAAACCAGAGTCAGTGCCGTCAACTCCGGGTAACTGAGTGCCTTGGAGGGCGCGGATATAGAGGCTACACGGGCGGGCGATGGTGGGTGAGACAAATAGGTTAGAGCCAACGACGCAGTAGCTGGGGACGCTAGGAAGGCTCTCTAAAGGCTGAAACTCAAGTTGGATTAAATTGTCTCCATATGATGACCCAATGCTCTGACGCAAGGACACCGTGTAGACCTGGAGCACTGAGGCTGGCAACACGTAAGCCGCGTCTAGGTAGTTGGTGTCGGTGACATTGGTTTGTAAGGTGGTCTCGAATATGTTGGCTCTAGTCTCCTGAGCTACGTTGGTTATCGCAGTGTTAATGGCATCAGTGGCTATGGCGGCTAAGGAGCCAGAGGTACTACTTAGGAGACTCTGTTCACCTATGAGAGCTAATACGGCGTTGGTAAGCTGAAGTTGTGTTTTGGGCATGGGCTTTAATAATCTTAAGAGAATTTAAAAGAAAAGCCCCAGGGTGACCCAGGGCTTATTGTAGACAACCAAATTTAACTATACCTCTAGGGGTTGCTTCCAGTTAGCTTTGCCGTTAAGCCCGCCGGGTAAGATGGTAGCTTTGGCTTGGCTCTCTGGGATATCTATCTCTTCCCACCCTTGCACAATGTCGTTAGCATCCTTTAGAGGTCTCCAAACTTTCACTGTGGGTGGAGTAGGAGGGGTCTCAGGAGATAGAGTTACTTGGGGCGCTGAAATGGAAGTGTCAATCATAGGTGCCTCGTGTTATAATGAAGGTGTAGTTTAAGGAGAATGTCATGAGTACTGTAAAAGCATTAGTATCCAAGGTACAGTTTGGAACAGTTGAGGTCGAAGGGTTACTATTGCCAGATGGTAGCTTCGGTGTAGCTGTAACAGAAGCTAACAACTTACTTACGTTTTCAGCCCACCAGAATCACGCGTCTAGACAGGTGAAAGCTTTACTGGGTGAGGGTTTCCAGCCCACCAAAGTTGCTTCAGAGTTAAACCCAAATGCTGTAGTAGTTTTAACCTTGGCTGAGTTTGAGCTACTGGTACGGAAGCTAGACCGCGCTGGTAACAAGAAAGCACAAGAGTTAGTAGACGCTTGCGTAGGATTATCTTTTGTACAAAGGTTCTCCGATGCTTTCGGAGTCAAGTTTGAGAAAGCTGAGCGTGACCTTTGGCTAGAGGCTCGTAAGGGACACCGAGAAAGCTTTCATCCTTTGTACACCCAGTGGCTTAAATCCGACCAACCAAACCGCAAAGACTATGGTGCGATGGTAGACAAAATCAAAACCTATGCTGGAGTCCCCTTGATTCCTGTTGAAGAGTATAGCGCCAGTGATTTGAAGAAACTTGAAAATGCGTATGTAATCTACGACAACAGGAGACGGAGAGGGGAGAGCCACTGGGAAGCACTGAAGAACTTATAAACTAAGGAGAGCCTCGGAAGTCCGGGGCTTTCTTTTGTCTATACGTCAGCGCTAGGAATGACTGCGTTGGTGTGTACGATGACCGCGTTGGTGGGACGGTAGATACGTGCGCCGTACAAGGTGGAAGTCACAACAGCGTCGGCTAAGTACAATGTCTCTCTAGAATACTCGGTCTTGGGCTCCATTAGCATGGCGAGGGAAAAGGCTTCCCGGTTCATGTAAATCGCTGTGTGTACTGCTTGAGCAGCAGCCCCACTGTTGTTAGCTGTACCCCAAGTAACAGGTAAGGAAGTCGCAGTGTCTTGGGTTGGGTAGTACAGTTGACCTGTGCCAGTGACACCGGGTTGGGGGATGTAGTTTGGTGAACCAGCAGTGTACCCGTTGATATAGGTAGTAGCTGAGTTTGCCTGAATCATGTTGGACATATAGACAGGAGTACCAAACAAAGTACCAACGACTCCGTTCTCTAAGGGTGCACTGGTGCGATAGAACATGGAGGTTACTTTGTCCAGAGCCAGCAGCTGAGTGTACTGGGTGGGACTGACAATCCATACGCGGTCTTGAGGAGGGACAAACAAATTATCTAAGGCAAGTCTAGCTGCCAAGATAGCATTGATGTCGAAGGGATTGCTCACTTCAGTTCCGCCAATGGTACCTGTGCTAGAGTTGTTGATAACTTGTGTGCCACCGATTGCTTGGATGCCAGCGCGTAAGCCAAGTAAGAAAGCGTCTAAGTCTCTCTTGATGGCGTAGGCAGCTTCTTTGGCTAGGTTAGCAGCCAAAAGCCCGCTGGGGTCGAGCATTATGGAAGTGATGTCCTCGGTCATACGTAGAGGACTCCTTAGCTTTCACTAAGGGCTAGACTATAGCTTCAACTTTCGTTGCCTGGCGTTAGTGTCGTTGAGGATTCTATAAGGTCACCTTTCACTGTGAGTTGCTTAAGCTGGTTGTAGATTTCGTGGTCTCTATCTGTTGTCCTTATGTAGCCTGAGGCTCGTGAGTCTACGAATTCTAAAAGTAACCAAGCATTTTGTCTCTTTAGTTGAAGGTAGGGAACGATGTAACCAAGGAAGCATTTGACTTGAGCCATTCTAGCTATCCTAATTCTCATACGTTGTTTGTGTTGTCTGTTAGCATCCCTATGAAACTTGTGATGATGCTTTGAGTAATCAACATAAACGGAAATGCCATGTAGTTGTAGGAAATCAACTATTGCTTGCATTACCTCGTGGTTAGTGTTTGATAGGTCTACTTGGGGTCTGTAGTTTAAATGCCCTTTGCTTTCTATTTTAGAGAGCGCTAATGTACCCTCACCGTCGTAAAACCCCGCTAACCATTCCCAACTTATATTGACCTGCGAATTGCCCATTGCTCTATCGTACATTTGTCTTACCTATTAGTCCTATGTAACGCTTTAGGGGTTCCTCGCATTTTGCCAAGTTTATCGTCCCCTATGTTAATTATAGCATGGGTTAAAGGACGTCTCAGTATACTGGTCGATTACTACAGACCAGCTTCCTGCGTTTCCTACTTGGAGGGTCACAGGGGTACCAGCAACCTTACGATTTGCTCCAAGGTGTCCCAGTGTAGGAATAGTAACAGTGTCACCTTTCTTGCCGTCAGGAAAGCTAACATTCATAATCCACTGACGCATCAACAACTCTTGTTCGAGTTCCCGACGCACCATAGTAGCCCACTGCTTCTTAACCCAGCTAGCAACTGTTGCCTTGGTGTACTCAGCACCTCGGTACGTTGCTTGTAAATTGTAGGTTGTGTTTGCTGCATTGGTAAAAGTCATCTAACTTTAGTCCTCTATAAATCGGTTTTCTAGGACAGCTTTCTGTATGCGTGGTAAGTTTCTTCTGTATTCTTCTTTAGACATACGCAATACTTCAGATTTCCTTACTTGGTCTACTTTGGGCTGATTGGTGTTCATGAGTCGCCCTGTTTGCTTAGGGGCGGCTTTCTTGGCTGTCTGGGGCTGAGTTTTGCTTAAATGATTCCAAATGGCTTTAGCACCCTCGGCTGTATTAAACTCAGGCTGTTTGTCTTGAGGTAGGCTTTGGTAGAAGTCCCTAACCTGAGTAATGCGTTGGTCATACTCAGTTGGCGTTACACCCCAGTCTCTCATTAGCTTCATTTCGTCTCTAAAAACTTGTAAGCTATTTAAGACTTCTATGGCTTCGTTAGGCTCAATACCAAAGTTCTCTTTAAACTCTTTGGCGAACCCAGGGCTTACTTGCGTCCCCGTTTCTTCAGTTTGTTCATCGCTCCCTTGGCTTTCGCTTTCGGCTTGCCCTTGGGCTTCAGCATCCCTAGTAAGCCACTGTTCGAGTCCGCTGCCATCGTTGGTGCTGCTTTCTTCACTTGTTGATTCTCCTTGGTTAGCTAGGTTAAAGTCAGTGGTCACCCCAGGCATACTTGGCCTAGAGGCGACATTAAATTGTAGTGGCTTAATGTTGGCTAAGTTTGCGTCAACATTAGCGGCTTGAGTAGAGTCTTGGCTAAACATTAGTTATCTCCTGCATTGGCTGTCTAAGTATTGTCTTGTGGTTGCATCATCGCTTGCTGGGCTAAAGCTAGCTGCTGGGGCGTTAGTTGAGCCTGGTCAGTGGGACTTACGCCTTGCATATTCATAGCGACATTAGGAGCTTGACCTGCGCCTACCTTAGCCGCAAAAGCGTGTTTCATTGGTTTACCGCCGATGTGCTCTGCTTGTTGTGCCATCTGTTGTATAGTAGATTGCCCAGGAGGTGCTGAAAGTTGGGGTTGATTTGGATTGGCGTTGGGGTCGCCTGGTACACTCTGCTGAGGATTGGCTTTCACAATGTAGCGACTTGGGTCATCAAAGCCAAACTTGGTGAGTAAGTCGGTGTATAAGTTCTGCCAATTAATGAGAGCTTGGAACTGAGGAATCTTAGTTACTAAGGTTAAGAAGTCTTGGATATAACT